>Ga0307945_1002146_pt1 | contig 15890 bp, 21 predicted proteins | sample OrgLakmetagen228_FD_201818 | JGI IMG/M metagenome (GOLD analysis project Ga0307945, IMG submission 201818) | Saline water microbial communities from Organic Lake, Antarctica - #228 | ecosystem: Environmental > Aquatic > Non-marine Saline and Alkaline > Saline | place: Antarctica: Organic Lake...
CAGCAGGTAGCACTGCTCGCCTTTTTTTTCTCGTTCTCCATGATGCTTTCTCTTCACGCTTCTTCAAAACAAACGTTCTCTTTCTCTATTCATTTCTCTCCTACATACATCAGTCTCATGTTCCCTCTACCTTCTTTTTCTGGTGTCTTGTTCAGTCTGGCCTCTTTCTCTTCTTGAAGCTGGCTTTTTATGCTATAGCTCAACTGCCCTCGCTGGCGGATATAGCTGTGTAACCCCCTTACCCTCGCCTGAGAGACTTCATCAATCAGTCTGATGCAGTAGGAGTAGCTGACTTTGCGGACAAATGCCTTGCTCTGTTTGATCACTGACCTTGTCTCTTTTTCTGGTGTCTTGTAACCTCCCTCGCTGGCGGACATAGCTGTGTAACCCGTACCCTTACCGTATCTCAATTTTGATCTGTCCGAACATGTTATGCACAATATAAGTAGATTCCGCTTGCATGCGCACACTTTGAAGGTTGAGGCAGCAGCGTGGCATGAAGATGGTTCTTGCGTATGTGACCAATGTCCTGGTGAAGATGAACATGTTCAGAGCGAGGTGCACGTTATTTTAATTTGCCAAGACCATCTAGTTTGCTTGTGAGCTGAGGAAACGCTTTTTCCTTTCTGTTTACGGCTTTTCAGCGAGCCACCGCTTTTTGCTGCAACAGGTCAACAACCAACTTGTTCATGATTTCCCTTCTCAGCAGAACAAGAGATTTTTTTTCTTTCTGAGCTTAGGGTTAGTCTAAATTACAACAGACGCATTTCAGCGTTAAAGATTGCAGGCACTGAATACCAAGTACAATTATTTCTATATACAAGAACAGGAAAGGACAGGCCAACGAACGAGGCCATCTTATTGAGACAGGAGGCAAGGGCTCTTAATGTACAAAATTTCAAGCAGTCATGGTCTTCTGGTCAGCAGAGGAGTTGCCGCCAGCGGCTGCCTCCTGGGCCTGACGCTTGCGCAGCACAGCCAGGGCGACATGGGCAGCCTTTTGGCCACTCACCAGCATGGCTCCGAAGGTTGGGCCCATACGGGGGGAGCCGTCCAGCTGCAAGGAGAGGTGTTGTGTACAAGTGTGTGAAGGCATTCACATCTTGGTCATTGTTTCTTGGCCTACAGCAACTGGCGTTGGTCGACTTCAATGCTAGTTGGGGCCATATTAATGAGTTAATGTGTAATGAGTTGCCATTTCATGCACAAATAAGTATGGACTTAAATACACCTCTGGCGGTATTCTAGGCAGGCATGTCACATAGCGTGCAACATGTTCCAGGCAGAGTAACAGATCACTGGCAAGCTCTCTTACTGAGCGATTTGAGCTCTGTTACCCGACTTTTTTCAAGCTATAAGCGAACACTTTCTCAGAATGCGTACCAGGCCGCACAGGCTCTTGGGAATGTAAGAGTGCAATATTTCCAATGCCAAGGAGACGACACTATCGTGGATGTAGCATAATAAGATGACACAATACCACTTGGCAACAGCTGGCACCTACCTCAGATAGCTCCATGCCTGCCAGCACCATGCCGGGTACAATCTCACGAGTGCCCTCCACGATACGAGTCTCAGCCACATTCATGTCCAGGGCTCCCATGCCTGGGATGTCAGGCACCATGCCCATGGCAGCCAAGCGCTTCACACCTGCGACAAAAGGGTTGGGAGGAAGAGGAAGTATGGTTTAGGGAAGCAACAGTTCCAAAATTAAGACAAATGTTTAAGTTTGCTCGTGGACAGACCCCAAACTGTCACAAGGGCTCAATGAGGCGCTGCAGGTGCGCCTGAAGTCATGTTCTTTGGATGGAAACTTCAAACTACCCAGAGAGCATGACTTCAAGAACCTGCAGCACCTCATTGAGCCCTTCAGCGCCAGATGGAGGTTTTAAAGAGGCCTTGTTTTTTAAAAGGGCAAAAACAGCTAGGCTTGTGCCTTCAGTCAAGCGCACACAGAGAGCGGCACTCACTTGCGGCGCCCATGGGGCCATCGTGTCCACAGGATGACACCACCACCTTAGCCTCCACCACGTTGGGGTCCATGCAGCTCTGCAGACCGTGGTTCAGGGCCACCAGGGTCCAGTTGGTCACCACACCGGCAATGTACCTGAAGTGTGTGTGTGTGTGTGAGGCAAGTGGACACAAACGCAGCTTTCTGATTTACCACGGCTTGCTTGACACAAGCCCTTGCTTCCACCCTTTCCTCACCCCCTCAGTATGAGGCGGATCAACAAACGAACAAATAATTTAACAGGCAGAAGGCTCGTCGTGAAAGCCAAATCACAATGCACAAAGAAAACACTCACTTGCCACCGGGCACGCTGGAGTCAGGCTTGACAATCAGATCCTCGGCAGCGGTGGCGTTGAAGAGCTTGACGTTGGGGGCCTGCACACAAGTGAGGTGCATGGCACGAATGTGGATGGGCACCCAGTGGCGTTTCAAACTATTCAGAAAACAGCTAATCAAACCAATTTCCCACCATTCCAGACATACTGAAATGCCGGTTTACACCCACCTCCAAGACCTTGGACAGGAGGGTGGAGGTGAGCTGGGCGGCGTGCTTGACAACCACGTAGTCACCCTCGTCCTCGTAGGGCACGTTGAGCCTGTCCAGCAGGGCTTGGGCGGGCTTGCGCACGATCATGGCGCTGAACAATTGGCCACCCAGCCAGGCTCCACCACCAGGGGCAACGCCGGCCTCGATGATGGCAATCTGCAATAAGGGAGAAAAGCAAATGGAAGAGTGGATATGCGTTCAAGGTGGAAGGTAATCGGCTTTGAGTTTTGCCGACCAAAGCAAAACATATTTTCCGTCTTGCTGGCGCTGCACACCTTGGCCAAGAAAAGCACATAAAACCTCCTCCTCACCACACTTATCAGCACATTTTGGGAGTCATTTTGGACCCACAGTACACAGCAATACTTTGAATAAATTTCCCTGCTGATGGACTACAGCCATCTTCCAAACTCTCGCGCCAACTCACACCTTGGCATCAGGGGCAATCTGGGACAGCTCGTACGCGCAGGCCAGGCCAGCAGAGCCAGCGCCCATGATGACGACGTCAGACTCTGAGATGAACACATTGAGCCTGGTACAGATGGGAGGAGGGCAACAATGCACCACCAACAAACAACACAGCCCCTCCCGACGCAGGAATTATCCTGTTCCGGTCCTAACGGTATGATCTCAGCACAGATCCTCACATTGCTGTGAGGACACTGGCACCCGTGGGGTTCTAGAGAGTCAGTAACGGTCTTAAAACGACAGCTTTATAGGATATGATGCAAGGCAACATGACATCGCACGATATGGGTACATTGGGGTGTCACAGATTGTCGCAATACTGTACCAATAAGACAAAAGGCCTCATGACTCACCAGCATACTTGTCCAGGTCAGCAAAGTAACGGCTGGTCATGGCGCGGGACACCTGCGGGTGGTGGGCAATAGGCAAGGAGAGTGAATTTAGGTGGATGGTATTGCTGGCTCATGGCTGGCATGCAAAGCGTGAAAGCATAATGCTAAAGCCAGTCAGCCCTTCTTATTTAGTGCTCATAGTGGCTCTCAGTGGGGAAAAGGAGGATTAAGGGCTCCAGTCTTCACGCAGACGGTGATTCGGGTGCCCAGATTCTCTGCCACAACCACAGATACTGCTGTGGTTAGAGATCCCCAGATCACGCGGCTTCTCATATCCAGATTGCAGGATCTGCATGCAGGATCTGCAATCTAGCTATGAGAAGCTGCTCGTTTGACGCAACCTGGAACCCTACTGCGTTTGTAGGATAGAAGACCTGTACGAACCAGGGAGGAGTGTCTTTGTAGCTAAATATGAATGTATGTACAGTATTCTTCCTTCACCCTCAGGGTTTTTTCTTCAGGTACCATTATATCTGGTGTTGCAACAACCAATTTTTACAAATTCCACAATGTTTCTCATACGCAGACTAGCAGTAGCCCATCCTCACTGATGTCTTGATCTCGGATCTCAATTAACTGTGGAATGTTGTTATGTCTCAGTTTGTTGGCAAAGTATTATAAATCACACTATACCCTCCCCTTTTCACACTTATCATCACAAAGTCCATGCCAACACAGCCGTCAAAGTCCATGCATGTATTAGCTTCAAAGTCCATGCATGTATTAGCTTTGATATGGGCTTGCTTGATACTCAGGTCATCAACGGTTGATATCAAGGCGACGTATGTGTGTGTAGTGTGTGCCCCTGGTTGTGTACCGGCCTACAATCACGCACCTGAGACTCTCGGATGGGGGCGAACTTGTAGTCGTCGTAGGGCGTGGTGGTGGAGGGGAAGCCGTACTCCCGGCCCACGGTGGAGGGGCCGGAGGAGGTCCGGGCGGGGGCCTCAGGGGCTGCGAGAAGAAGGCGTAAGAAAACGAAGTGGTCACACAGGAAGATGTGTGGTTTGGCCGTGAGCCACGCAAACAACACACACACACACACCCAGCAACAAGCACATAGAAGGCTGGCACGCACACAGGCGTGCGTGCGTGCGCGACAGAAGAGAAGCGGACACAAGAAGAGGGGTTGGAGGAGGCGATCAGCGAACGAAGATATACACGGGTGTGAACTTTGACACTGTCTGCTTTGGATGTACACCCCATCGCCCGCACGCCTCCGCAAGCACGCACACATAAGCACGAGTGACTCACCGGCGACGGGGAAGGAGGGCTCGGGGGCGGGGCCACCGGGGGGAGCGGCTGCCAGCTTCATGGGGCGAGTGGCGCGGCCAGCGGCCACGGGGGCCTTGTTCATGGAGAGAGAGGACTTGTTCATCATCATCATGGTGTGTTGTGTGTGAGTCGGACGGCTGCGCACAGGAGCAGAGGGGGAGGGCAGCAAACAGTTTGAGAGCGAGCGTTAGGCACAGTGACAATGCCTCAAGCCAACGGCACAGGCGAGCTCAGTGTGTGTGCGCGCGGTACAGCGCTTGAGGGCGAGTGATAGCGTACGGGAGGAGGAGGAGGAGGTGGAGGAGGAGGAGGAGGAGGAGGAAAGGGGAGGAGGAGGAGGAAAGGGGATACATTGCAGTAAGTGGGTTCATTGACGTACCTGAGAGAGTTATGAGTTTGCAATTAAATTCGGAATGGTTAGCCTGCGTGAAATTTCCCATTTTTTCATTCAGGTGGCAAAAATCGTGAACAATCCATGAAAATGATTCAAAAGATGGTGTAGTTAGCACCCATGCAATCAGAAGTCGCAAAACGGAGGCAGAAGTTGAATGAGGTAGGCACACGTCTTGTCTTCTCACCAATGTAGTCCCATGAACATCTTCCTCAACATCTTCCTTTTCTCAGGCTGCGTATTACACGGTCCTCCACGCCTTCGTGGTCAGCAGTCAGTCCAATTTAGCACTGTGTGCCCGGTTAAGGAGGGAGCTGAACATCAGCAATGAGCAGCACAAAGCCTGGGTGGAGGAGTTAAGAAAGGGGCCCCCGCAGAAGTGAGTTCTGCCCCTCTGTCCTCACTTAGGGGTCGAGGCGCCCTTCCCACATGTGACCAGCCAGAAAACCTGCACCGCTGCTGGCACCCAACAGTTGATTGCTTGCGAAAAAATATACTCAAGTGCCACAACTTTGAACGAACATGCAATTGCAGTGCTCCTAACAGGGGCGCAGCTGAGGGAGGAGGAGGGGGGGGCAGCAGTAGGCCGACACGCACACCGGCATCGCGAGAAAGACCTGCCACCTCTCAGCAGCAAAGCAAGCCAAAACAAAACAAACGAAAGGCAAGCTCCGCACACACACACGCACACGCACACGCACACACATACACAAACACACACACACACACACACACACACACACACACACACACACACACACACACACACACACACACACACACACACACACACACACACACACGCGCACATAGCCAATTTACACACACATACACACAGGTGCATGCACACACACACACACAAACACACACACACACGCACACGTACACACATGCATACAAGCACGCACACATGCACACACTTACACACATAGACGTTTCGTAGACGTTCAGGGTTATCTGTCAGGGTGCGACAACCGCAGCTGAGATTCCGACTAAGCTCATTTTACGCTGACTCCTGTGGCCTTGACAGTCCTTAATGCGGTCAACACTTGTGAAAAAGCTTGGCGATATCATCGCACTATACTACTGGAACATAGAACAGTGCAGTCACGTGGCTGTCCATGCAGGCCTCTGAGCCGGCGGCTGCACAGGTGCAGGATCAGTCGGGCCAAGGAGAAATGGTGGGATACAAGGTGAGGCCTCAATAATGTGCATCGAGCTGGTTCAGCATACAACATCACTGGAGGGTTGAATCCAGGTGCAAAGTCACCAGCAGCTCGTGCTTGCAAATCACACATAACAATAAGCGGCAAACTACAAAAAGACGTAGGCATGACCAATAGGTGCAGGAAGGCTGTTTGACTGGTTTCCTATATGTCAGGGGGTATCGGGGTAATTAAGCGTGCAAATTTGGTGTTTTATCTCCTGATAAGTTGCGCTGGGGTTTCCCCCCTGCTTTGAATTTCTTAGATTGTGTAAGTGCAGCAAATCTCATGGCTTCCTGTGTGAATAGAAAAAACACAAAAAGAAAAGGCCGCGCCAACATCCATCGACAACTGAAACAGCTTTAAGGTTGCCAGCACCCGAGAGAGAGCCCCTCACCGCTGGATGAAGATGCACTTAAGCATAGGTGTCACTAAGCACCCATAAAGTCTGCTGCTTTCTGCTTGCAGGTGAAATATTTCTGGGACGCAAACCGAGTATGGCAGGAAGGAGTGATAACGCGCTTCCAAGACAACAAAATTTGGTGGGTTCTGCACTTAAAGAAACGGCTCATGTGATCAGTGAAAACACAGCAGCAGAGGGTGTGTGATCACTTTGTGGCTGTTGAGGGCTATACCTGCCGCGGGCCGTGTTGGCACTTTTGTGGCTGTCGCAGGCCGTGTTGGCACTTTGTGGCTGTTAGGGCCGTGTTGGCACATTTGTGGCTGTTGAGGGCCGTGTTGGCACTTTGTGGCTGTTGAGGGCCGTGTTGGCACTTTGTGGCTGTTGAGGGCCGTGTTGGCACTTTTGTGGCTGTTGAGGGCCGTGTTGGCACTTTTGTGGCTGTTAGGGCCGTGATGGCACTTTGTGGCTGTTGAGGGCTATACCTGTCGCGGGCCGTGTTTGACTCATGTTTCAACTGACCTTTGACAGATTATTTGCACACTGTCTCGTTACTTTCTTTGCTGTGCTAAAGCCAATGTGTGCTCGAGGATGGCTCTTCTCTTCCCTCGGCTGTCCCTCCGCACTCCGCAGGGTATGTGAGCGTGTATCGTATACACCGTATATATGGAAATATGGATATCCTTCAGAATTAATTCATAGTGGGGTCACTGTGCAGCTCTTGAAGAGCTGAGCTCGCGGACCCAATATAGATGTACCAAAAAATGAAGGGTTGAGGAGCTACGCTGGCTCAAAGACGTTCAAAACTGTACAACCATGCCACTGTCACTTCAAGAGTCTGAAAAGCCTCATATATCGTATTTAAGAATAAGAGAAGGGGTCAGGTCCGTTCATAACGAAATTGTCAGAAGTTCCCTGTCATCACTCCCTCTCCTCCCCCTCCTCACCCCTTCCTCACGTATCCACTCCATCTCCTTCCCCTCCTTTCCTCCTCCTCAACCTCAACCTCCTCCTTTATATCCTCCTAGCTTCCCACACACACCCCCCTCCTTTATGCACTTTAACATGCAAACACTTCCCCCCCCCGTTCTCCTTCTCTACAAGCACAGGCTCCAAGTCCTTCCAATAGTCTGCTCTCCCCCTCCTTTTCGCATCCTGCATCATCTCCATTGCCCTTTCTGGTTTCACCCACTTTCCTCCCTTTGTTGACGGGTTGGCTTGCCAGCCTGCAGGGCACCCCTGATCCTCAGTTGCAAGCACTAGTGCTGCTGCTGCTGCTGCTGCTGCTGCTGAACCACTTGCAGCCCCCCCTGAGACAGCCCCATTAACACTCCCTCCCATGCCTGCTGCATCCCTACCATCTTCCATGCTTTGAAAATAATGAAATAAAAGTACTAACGAGCCCTGAAAAATTTGGCAATTTGAGGTTACGGAAGGCCATTTGAAGGCGCTTTTTGACCACAGCTGCAAACCGTACTTATACAGTATATATATACGGTATATATACGGTAAAATCGTATATATATATACGGTTTATACGCCGTATATATACGGCCCTGTGTAAACCCATTTATACGGATATGGATACGGATACGGTGGCTTCAACAATTATACGGCCGTATATATATACGCCGTATATATCCGTATACGGATATGGCCAACCCTACGTGTATTACATTGCTCATAACTCATAATCCGCACATGTATTGTCTTCCCTCTCATCCCTGCAGCGGAACATTGCAACGTTGCTCACAATCTACACACTTGTTGTCTTCTGTCTCAACCCTGCAGCATAACGTTCCACATGGGAGAGCCTTCAGAGATGCACGAATGGGTGAAGTGGGAAGCCTCAGATAACCTGGAAATGGTGATGGCTGATCGTTTAGACCTCTCAAATTATAGGCCTGTGCGGCCTCAGCTTTAGCATGCTATTTGGGTAAGAAGTAACGTGTGAGAGGTATGTATGGTTTGTTTGGACAAGCCGCCTGCCAGTTTGGCGATGTCTTTTTAAACAGAGACCCTTTCTTTGCCTAACTAACTTGTCTTATTCGCATGTCCTTTTCTAGTGTCAGCTGACTCTTCGCTCTCGCTGTCTAGCTTCCTTTATGCACACTGCTTTGAGTGTCAGCTCTATGAACTAAGACAAATGACTCCGTTGACAGCAAAATCATCACTCTTGTTTATCTTTCATCCAGTCTTGCGTGTAACGATTTACTGCAATTGCTGCATTACTGCTATCTGCTGAGGAACTACTCATTGTATTGTTGCCTTTATTATTGCTGACACCTTAAATAACCAAGAGGAATCCGCTACCTTCCACTGCTCCCAGATAGCCTGGATGGAATTACAAGTTTTGCAGGTTAAGCCATCAGTCAAACCGTGCGACTGCTAGGCTGCGAATGTAAAACATGTAAAAAATTGTAGCCTGGATGGAAAACAGCACAACGCCTTCCGCAAAACCTGCATTGGCAACAAGGATGTTTGCACTATTGTTGGAAACATCCCAAAGAAAAGTGCGCTATATGCCACTCCTCTACCAGCAAAGCAAAACACCACCCCTGCCATAAGCAACATGGGGCATGTGCATTCTAGTAGTCTGGAACAAACAAGAACTGTCTTGCTGTCTTGGTTAAATATATAAAAACAAGACTTGGAACCTGGAATTTGATGATGATGATGGCGTATTACATAGGTCAAGGGGAGACAGCAAACTCTCTACTACGAGGTCAAAGCAAACTGAAATTTGATAAATAATAAGGCAAGAGAGGCAGACTGGAAGCGATAACAGAAAATAGGGGGACAACCAGGGTGATGAGGAAAGGGGCAAAACATATACGAGAAGGTCAAGCGCGGGAAAGTAAGAAGGAAGGAAAGCCTGCGTACTTTGGTGCCCACGTAAAAAAACAAGGTTTAGGAAGAGGCAGGGCTCGTAAAGAGTAAAAAGTAAAAAGTAAAACGGCAACGGGCCGATCTACACTAATCCATTCCCATGCTTGACCTTCATGTAAACGTTTGCCCTTCTTGCCATCAATCTGGATACCCCCCCAACTTTCTCTTACTTCTTCCAGCCTGCCTCTCTTGCTTAATTATTATTTCGTAACATACGGTTCATTTTCATCCTCGTAGTAGGGAGTTTGCAATCTCCCCTTGACCTACGTAAGCACGCAATAATAGAAAAAGATCGCGCTTGCTAGATCTCAAGAAGGCTCCCAATTTAAACGAGTGGAACTTCGCAACAGATGGGAGTTGCGTCACAAACAAAGGAACTAACACTTAACAAATGAACTAACACTCTTGGAGCGCACGACCCACATCCGACAAAAACTCTGGACATACAAGAAAGACAAGGCCTTCTTTATGACACCTTCTGCGGCCACATGCACGCTTTATCATGATGATCTGGACATCCACCACATAAATGATTCGAAATCTTGAAATCTTACATTTGCGACAAACCGCCTGATCCCCACTGAACAGCTATCCTTATTTAATTGTTCAGGTGGGATGTTGTGTGCCTCTGCATCGATTGGGTGGTGCAGAACAACATCCTTTATAATCCATGCCGGTAGTGTTTACGCTACCTGCGTTCTTTTTCTCTTTTTTCAACAAAAAAAGAGCTGGCCCCCAAGAAAGACGGAAGCAATACCACACACACTACGCTCCTATGATTTTATAAAGACGGACCCTATCCCTATTCAAAACAGTTAGATTAGTGCCCAAAACAACCCACTTCCTCACGCTGTTATTAAATGTGCAACCTGTGAGGTATGCTTCTACCATCTAGGACATGAACTACCAGATCTCCTCCCACCTTTAAAAATATGTACGTGTGTGACATCTGCATCCGTACCTACCATTGGCAGTGCTTACTGAGAACCAACTGCTACAATGCCAATGAGCGGAGGGCTGTTGACACCTACGACACATGGGCCTGCCCAGCCTGTGTTAACCTAAGTGAAAATGAAAAGAAAGAACGGACCTTTAGATCTCTCAAAAGAGAGTTGGTGAAAGTCTCGTATAACCTAACATGGGAGGCAGAAGAACTGCAAAACACTTGTGAAAGTTTTTGACACAGCCTCCAAATGTACAAAGAGCATATCACGGCACTAAACCTACCGCAACTTGCACCAGGCATACACCTTAATGATCTTCAAGAACAAGGGCTCTCAGTTAACCAAGAAAGAAACTCCTTCCAGCCCTATGAAATCAAACTTTGGAACTAAGCCAAATTTGACATCCAGCCCACCAACCCTCAAGCAGACATTGTAGCCACTGGGCGATGTGAGTACTGGATCACTGACGTTGATGTCATGAAGCACCTAGGAAACGACGTTGAATCTCCCTCAGACGACCCTATGCTCCCAGAAGTTTACATTGCCACAGTAGCCTGCATCTACAACGTAGACGGAAAATGCAAAGGCACGCTCACCCCTGAGCGCATTTTTTTAAGGGCTTTTGAAAAGGCAAAATAAAGCAACTTACATGACAACATCCACCCACCCCCATGGGTTTTGCATCAGAATTTGTAGGCCTTATCACACGCAAAGATATTGCTGCCTCTGAACATACAAGCCAAAAGATTAAAAACTCATTTTCACGGATGCTCCCCCCCACATTATCACCACCCTACAAAAATAGACCCTAGTCACGTAAAAAAGTCATCCCCCCTTGACCATGACCCCAAACTCCTTCAATACTTGAGTGAACACATAAGCGATAGGGCCTTTGGGGCAAACTGCAACGCCTCCTCCTCCAAGGTCACTGGTTTCTCTATTTGCCATGCCAATTACCACAAAGACGTCATGTATTTAGTGACAAGACAAGCCATATACTCTGTTGCCCTTAGCACAGGGGCAACAGCAACCTTCATGTTTCTTCCCTCCTGGAATAAAAGTATGACCACAAATCCCTACGAATCGCTCTGCTGCAGATTCCCACACAAATGCGAATTCTTGGGCTCCATACCATCACACCATCCCCAATATGCAGAAGTACCCTTCTAGAAGATCTGGAACAATATACAGATACCCCTTTCCAAACACACTTGGGATATGCACATCATTGCCTTATGGAATACAAAAGGCAGAAATTGCCTCAATGCTTGCAACAAAAACTGGCTGAAAGAGCTTGCCAAAATTCCTGAGACAAAGTGGGAAATAAATTGCATTTATAACAATCCCTACCCCTCTGCACTTAGCACTGAAAGGACTCCTGGCCTTACTAAAGTAAGGAAACTACCCAGCGACCACTTTCATCAAACCCCACATGGCCCCCAAGATGATTTAGTACCCTGGATCCAACTCAAAGCTCTGACGAAGCGACCCAACACAGCTCCAGCCCAAAAGTGATCCATAAAGTACAAGATTGGCGGGACTGGACCTACCCTGATGGCAGTTTTAAAAAACACGAAGAAGGGCAAGACACAGGATCAGGTGTACCACCCTTGCTTATGCGTATCCCATTACGTGAACCCAAAAGGCATAGGTATAACCAAGTTTTAAAAAACACGAAGAAGGGCAAGACACAGGATCAGGTGTATATCACCCTTGCTTAGTCGTATCCCATTACCTGAACCCAAGAGGCGTAGGTATAACCAATACCATCTCAAGTGCAGAGCTAGCAGCTATAGCAGCCGCAATCATTCACGGATACTCCCATATAGCCACAGATAGCCTAACCTCAATGCACCAAACTAAAAAGCAGCTCTCACACCCAAACCTCCACCGCCACTACATCCAGGGAGATGTCCTCCAATCCATTGCCAAACTGCAATTCACCAGTCACCATCGCCCATTCATTTCCACTAAGTCAAATCCCACGCAGGTATTACAGGCAATGAATATGCTGACACTCTTGCTAGAAAACCAATCATGATCTATTCTGACGTTGCGGACACCTCCATCAAAACAGCTGGCCTAGAGGAAAATCCCTTCTACAACATCTACTGGCTTGCAAAAGAATACGAAGAACACAGAATCATACAAAATCACCCAATCACAGCCCATCCACCTACCTCAAGGCTCTGGTACCTTTCCAATTACCATGACGACTCGCAAGCACACATGCACCCCCTCCACAAACTAGGAAATGCCAATACCATAGCAAATTACCATGAATGCTACCAGACCAATATAAAAAAAGCACTGCCAATAGAGCCGCTAGCAACGCTTATCTAGCAACATCCTGTGTCCCTGTTAAAACCAAGTGCATCATTATGAAGTACAGAACAGGTACCCTGTACAACCAAAAACATGCGGTATGGTTTACTAAGCACTCAATAAGCCTAACTTGCCCCCTCTGCCCTCAACTAGACAGTGCCCTGCATATCCTTTCTGGATGCCGCCACACGCAAATAAAAAATGTGATCACTGAGAGACACAATTTAGCATGCAGCATGATCTTCAAAGCCATCAGCAAGACAGGCTCCTTAGAATCGTGCATTGTCTGGATATAGGTAGCAGCAAACGGCTGGCCGTGAACTATATTCAGGTCCCTGATAAAGCTGGAACTAGGATTATGCCAAAGTGGCTCTTTTCACAGGTAGGTTTACCTCCAGCCATCCGGATGCTGTACTGCTCCCATCTCCGCAAAAACCAAAAAGAAACAGACTAGCAGTTAAGGAGGGTGGCTTCTTAGGAGTGGCAACTGGTGGAGACCTGGAGCACTTCTGACATCGCCAATTAATTAAAGATCCAATGAAGAGATGAGACATGCTTTTCAGTATCCGTCTGCTTAATCATTTTAATTTCTTATGACTGATACCAGAAAAAAGGACAAAGGCTTGCAGCCCAAAGATGGGACCTTTCTTGCTCAGCTCCAGGAGCGCATGCACAGGGCAAGACAAGCTGCAGGAGATACACACGATGGTAAGCAAACAATAAGCCCTTACACACACACACACACACACATACACACACACACACACACGCGCATACACACACATGCACACGCACCTGCACACACACACACACACACTCTCTCACACACACACACACACACACACACACACACACACACACACACACACACACACACACACACACGCACACACACACGCACACACACGCACACATGCACACGCACATTCATACACACATGCACACACACACACGCACAAACCCACGCACACAGATACGCGTACACACACATACGCACACATATGTGCACACATACACACACATACACACACACATGCACACACACACACACACACAAACACGCACACACACACGCGTACACACACACACAAACACGAACACACAAACACGATCACACTTGTACATGCCCAGCATATTTGAATATAGCGTTTTCTTTACAACAGGCCTCGCCACGCCACCTCCCCTTCAAGCACAACACGGCACCCCTGTCAGCTCAGTCGGATTGCACGGATTAAGTGCGTTCCGCGATGTCATGCAGTCTCCCCCCCGCCCCATCAGATCCATATCTAGGACACCCTCTCTGACCCCTTCCCCCTCCCTCTCGCCACTCTCATCGTCACCTCCGCCTCTTTCCCTACTGAGCTCAGCAGAGCGCCGGCGCCGGCTGCAAGACCAGCAGGTTGCAGAAGCAAGGGCAAGTGGAAGGGATGGTCTGGAAAGGGAGGAATGGAGCACTGGCAAGAAGTCAGCAGCAGCAGCAGCTGCAGCAGGCCCTCCTGGGCCACAAAGGCACGCACAGCCATCAGCAGAAGCAGCAAGGGGCGCTGCTAGTGTTGATGCCCTTCAGCAAAGGAAAGGAGCAGGCAACACAGGAAACCCTCGTGAGAGAGGACGGCCTCCCGCCAAGAAACGTGCGCGCATTGAACCTCCTCTACCAGAACTACAGCGCCCGTATGCTGCTGCAGATGGGGACCGATGCAGGCAACAAGCAATGGCACATACCAGGCCTGGCAGCTGCGCTGATAGTGCTAGTAATATGGGGCATGATGCAGATCCCCCGCCCCCCAGAGGCACCCCCTCTAGTAGTGGCAGGAGAAAGGCAATTACAAGCAGTAGCAGCAGCAGACCTTCTCCCCGCGGTATTGTCCTGCCTCAGTCTCCCCCCACCCCCTCCACCGTATCCTCCAATCCGCCTGTGAACCCACGGGCCGTGCTGTGGCTGCCCCCAGCCTCTCCCTTTTCGCTGCTCGAGGAGGTGAGCTGTGTTCCTTCTGTACTCTGTATTCTGTGTGCAAGTTTCCGTGTGTGTGCTAAGTGTCTGTGTGGCCTTGTGTGTAGGCAGGCAGCATGCACACATACACATACACACACAGTCAGCAGAACGGCACGGTAAGCAGTCGCCACTGGTGCTTTGTGTGTGTGTGTGGGTGTGGGTGTGGGTGTGGGTGTGGGTGTGGGTGTGGGTGTGGGTGGGTGGGTGTGTGGGTGTGTGTGTGTGGGTGTGTGCGTGTGTCACAGAGGTTAGAGTCAGAGACAACATTGGTTTGCTGTGATGTGACGAGGCAATTGAGGCAATCTCGTTATGAGCAGGGTTGGTCAGAACTGTTTTCATGCACTGTTTGTGGCCGTGCATTTTAAGATTAAATCCACGTCCTCCATCACCCTATCACATAAGTACGATGTGGGTTTGCACACCCTTAGAGAGTATGATGTGATGCATTGCTCCCATGAGCTGTTTGCATATTCCTGCGCTCACCCAGCTTGTTTCACGCCTTAAGAAACAGCGTGACGCTTTTGCAGCAGTGCTTTTATGGTACAGCAGTGCTTGTGTGGTACCGCAGTGCGTTTGTGGTACCGCAGTGCTTGAGTGGTACCGCAGTGCTTGTGTGGTACCGCAGTGCTTGTGTGGTACTGCAGTGCGTTTGTGGTACAGCAGTGCTTGTGTGGTACCGCAGCACTCATCATCCACACCTCCTTTTCAGTGAAACGGGCTTTGATTGTTGAATTGGGTGACCTGGACCGTATGTGCTCACCGTGTATGACCGCATGTATGTAACATCCCCTGTTAAAATCAGTGTGCACAATAAGGTACACTGAATACAAAGAGGGCACGGTGCATATAAAAATACGTGTACGGTCATGGCCACTCTCGATTACCGTGTGTATTGCATCGCACAGGTTCTGTATCATAACACGTGGAAGTTAATTAATGTTGGCGTGCATATTCAAATACGTGTACGGTCGTGGCCACTCTCTATTTCCGTGTGTTGTGCATCGCACAGGTTCTGTATCATAACACGTGCAAGTTAATGTTGGCGTGCAT
>Ga0307945_1002147_pt1 | contig 15890 bp, 16 predicted proteins | sample OrgLakmetagen228_FD_201818 | JGI IMG/M metagenome (GOLD analysis project Ga0307945, IMG submission 201818) | Saline water microbial communities from Organic Lake, Antarctica - #228 | ecosystem: Environmental > Aquatic > Non-marine Saline and Alkaline > Saline | place: Antarctica: Organic Lake...
TGTTGCACTGCAGATTGACATGCAGTACTACATGCAGTACGACTAGATGCAGTACAACAGTAGCAAGATGCAGTACGACAAGATGCAGTACGACAAGATGCAGTTTGACAGTGGCAAGCTGCAATACGACACGATGCAGTACAAGCTGCAGTACGACAAGATGCAGTACGACAAGATGTAGTACGACTAGATGCAGTACGACAGTAGAAAGATGCAGTACGACAAGATGCAGTACAAGCTGCAGTACGACAAGATGCAGTACGACAAGATGCAGTACAACAGTAGCAAGATGCAGTAGGACAAGATGCAGTACAACAGTAGCAAGATGCAGTACAACATGCATGTCGTCCTGCATCTTGCTACTGTCATACTGCATCTTGTCATACTGCATTTTGTCGTACTGCATTTTGTCGTACTGCAGCTTGCCACTGTCATACTGCATGTTGTACACCTTTTAAATGCGTGTTGTGCCGCAAAAATTGTACTGCATGTCGTACTGCATCTTGCTAATGTTGTACTGCATCTTGTCGTACTGCATGTCGTTCTGCATGACGTACTGCATGACGTACTGCATCTTGCTACTGTCATACTGCATCTAGTCGTACTGCATGTCGTACTGCATCTTGCCAAACACCTTTCAGATGCGTGTACATAGATCATGTTAGGGATTGCAGATGACTGTTTGCTGAAACTCCTGCTTATCTTTCGCACTTTTTCATGGCTGCTGTGCGCGCAGGGTGTGAAGGAGTTGTCGGATGATGAGGAGAATGACATCATAGCGTACAAGTTTGATGAGCGTGCTGAGCGTGCTGAGCTTGGCATCAAGGGGTGGCATGGGGAGGAGTCGTACGAAACACTAGAGCGCAGGTGTTTGTGTGTGTTGGTGTGTATCGTGACGTGCGTGTAGTACGTGTTTGTGATGCAGATCTTAAGTCTGGTATTGAAAGGTGGCACGTGGGGGAAGAAACGCTAGAGTTCAGCTTTATGTGTGTAAGTGCGTGTGTGTGTGCGTGTGCGTGTGCGTGCATGTGTGTGCGCATGTGTATATATATGTGAGTGCGTGCACAGGAGTGGGAGTGGGCGAGCGGGAAATTTGATGATGGAATAAGTTGTAATATCTTGTGGCAGCATGAATATTTCCCAGTGTGACAGCATAGGACTTATGAGCATAAAATATGTGACGGCATAGATTTTACGGTTTAAAACAATCGCGACAGCTCGCGACAGCTCGCGACAGCTCGTGACAGCTCGGAGCTTTTAATGCAGTAGTTGTTGAGGTTATTCAGCACGGTAGTTTGTAGGTCCTTCCAGTGCAATTATTGTTTGAGGTTGGTTTTTTAGCACGGTGGTTTTTTCAGGCTTTCCAGGTTAGCACTGTGTGTGTTACAGTGAGTGTGTTACAGTGTTGGTGTGTGTGTATGTGTGTGTGTTACAGTGTTTATGTGTGTGCATGTGTGTGTTACAGTGTGTGTGTGTTACAGTGTTTGTGTGTGTATGTGTGTGTTACAGTAAGTGTGTTACAGTGTTTGTGTGTGTTTTTGTGTATGTGTGTTACAGTGTTTATGTGTGTGTATGTGTGTGTTTCAGTGTGTGTGTTACAGTGTTTGTGTGTTGCAGTGTTTGTGTGTGTATGTGTGTGTATGTGTGTGTGTTACGGTGTTTGTGTGTTGAGGGAGCCCTAGCTTCCCACCGCCTTATGCAACCGCAATTAAATCAAAGCAGCAGAAAGGCTTGCAGCCGGTGCTTGAGATACATCCATGCAAACATAAGCATGCAAACACACACTTTAACATTTACACACACACTACACACATTTTCACAGACATCTACACACACATTTGCGCACACACACACATACATATACACACACACACATGCGCAGGTGGCATCGGCCCACTTTGGAGGTGGTGGGCATGTCTAGTGGATTCACTGGATCAGGTATTAAAACGATTATACCGCACAAGGCCACCGCCAAAATCTCCTGCCGTTTAGTGGCGGGCCAGCATGCTGACGATGTGTACGACAAGGTGTGCATGTGTGTGTGCGTGGATGTGTGTGTGTACGCATGTGTATGCGTGTGTGTGTGCTTGTGCAAGTGCAGAATGAGTGTCGCAGTTTATGACCACCCATCATGCTCAGTGGTTTTTGCCCTACACATTGCTTTTGGAACAATAAGAGTGTGTGTGTTATCCCAACGAGCTGCAGGACTGTTTTCACCATCATGCTCACTGAGTTTGCCCTACACATTCCTTTTGAAGCCATAAGAGTGTATGTATGAGTGTGTGTTGTCCCAACAAGCTGCAGGACTGTTTTCACCGTCATGCTCTCTGAGTTTGCCCTACACATTCCTTTTGAAGCCATAAGAGTGTATGAGTGTGTGTGTTATCCCAACGAGCTGCAGGATTTTTGTCACCATCATGCTCTCTGAATTTGCCCTACACATTCCTTTTGAAGCCATAAGAGTGTGTGAATGTTATCCCAACAAGCTGCAGGAAAGTTTTCACGTTTGTGCTCACTGATTTTGCCCTACACATTCCTTTTGAAACCATAAGAGTGTGTGTGTGTTATCCCAACGAGCTGCAGGACTGTTTCCACCGTTGTGTTCTCACTGATTTTGCCCTACACTTTATTTTGAAGCTGTTAGAGTGTGTGTGTGTGTGTGTGTTACACCAACAAGCTGCAGCGCCAGTGAGTCTGCGCAATGTATAGAGCATGGGTGCTCGCCACCAACATGCCAGACAGCAACTCAGAAGGCTTGCTACCTTTGGTATGCAAAAAAAGTGCTGCCATTGCTACGCAGATAAAGCTGTGCAGAAACAGCTATATGCAGAAAAAGCGATGCAGGCAGAGCTATGCAGGCAGTGAAAAAACACTCTCCTCATTAGTGAAGGAAAAGGATAAAAAGTCATTCCAGCAGAGGGGGTCGACGGAGCAAATGTCCTGAAATATGCCTTTTTTTATGCAGACCATGTTTGATGAACATAACTAGATGGTCCACAAAATTTGGGGTCAATCGGACCACCCCAGTGGTCTGGGTGGGATTCCCGTTCAAATTTTGGCACTGAGTTTTCACATTTTAGGCCACCACTCCCCGACCAAAGCCTCTTTTCATCCCAAAACAAGATGGCAACACTCCCTTTATGATACCAAATTATCCTGGGTTTTAAAGAGTAGATTTGGTGAAGGTTGGTTTTCCACCTTTTTGGCACCCCTTTTGTTGATTTTCTTTAAGGGAAATGGGCCAAAATAGAGTATCTGACCAACTACTGGGTCGTTTTGCCCCAATTTTGTTGAAATTATATTCTTTATTGAAATTTAGGCGATTCATATAAGAATGACACAATTCAGGTCAGTGGGTGGTGAGATATGAGAGAATGGTGGTGAAAAATAGGGTTCACGCCACGGGCAATTAGACGTGTGCGCCCTAGCTGGCAACATTCAAGCTCAGGTGCTATCAGCAGCTACCTCTGGGTACTGAGCTTGATTGCTGCCAGCTGGGGCGCCCATACTCAATTCACATTTCAAAAGTACCCCCATTGGGGGCCTCCGTCAACCCCCTCTGTCATTCTAGTACCATTTATCGTCAAACTCCTCCACCACGGGTGTGCTTTTTACCTGTTTAGTTAAGTTTTAATTAAAAAGGCCTCCAGCCTGGCATGGCTGCTCAACCTATAGGTCCCAACAAATAAATTAATCAAAAAGATCGACAGCTGCATTATAAAATTACCTGTTTAAGAACACAGGTAGCTGCATATGTCAAGCAGCTGGCCCATTTATCATCAAACTCCTCCACCACGGGTGTGCTTTTACCTGTTTAGTTTAGTTTGGATTACAAAGGCCTCCAGCCTGGCATGGCTGCTCAACCTATAGGTCCCAACAAATAAATCAATCAATAAGATCGACAGCTGCACTAATAAAATCTACCTGTTTAAAAACACAGGTAGCTGCATATGTTAAGCAGTTGACCCCCCGGTACGCAGTCGTGGAGACCAGACGCATGGGTGGCAGTGCAGGTCAGTCCTCAATTTGCACGGCCCTCCTGCAGCTCAATTGCCGTGCATTCCTTGTGTATGTGTATGTGTGTGTGTGTTTGTGTGTTCAATATGATTCGTCAACATGAGCGGCAGCGCAGGTTAGTTAATTTGCACGGCCCTCCTGCAGCTCATTCGCTGTGCATTCCGTGTGTATGTGTTTATGTGTATGTGTGAGTATATATGTGCTCGATTTGCTTTGTCAACGCATGGGCGGCAGTGCAGGTAAGTCCTCAATTTGCACGGCCCTCCTGCAGCTCAATTGCCGTGCATTTCAGTGTGTCTGTCTGTGTGCTCATTTTTATCCGTCAAGGCATGGGCGGCAGCGCAGGTAAGTCCTCATTTTGCATGGACCACCTGCAGCTCTTTCGCTGTGCATTCCGTGTGTATGTGTGTATGTGCGTGTGTGTGATTTTGTTTAATATGATTTGTCAACGCATGGGCGGCAGCGCACGTTGGTCCTCATTCTGCACAGCCCACCTGCAGCTCATTCGCTGTGCATTCCGTGTGTATGTGTGTATGTGTATGTGTGTGTATATATGTGCTCAATTTGATTCGTCAACGCATGGGCGGCAGTGCAGATCAGTCCTCATTCTGCATGGACCACCTGCAGCTCATTCGCTGTGCATTCCGTGTGTATGTGTGTATTTGTGTGTGTGATTTTGTTCGATCTGATTCGTCAACGCATGGGCGGCAGCGCAGGTTAGTCCTCATTTTGCACGGACCACCTGCAGCTCATTTGCTGTGCATTCCGTGTGTATGTGTTTATGTGTATGTGTGTGTATATATGTGCTCAATTTGCTTCGTCAACGCATGGGCGGCAGTGCAGATCAGTCCTCGTTTTGCACGGCCCACTGGCAGCTCAGTTGCTGGGCAAAATGACTACTGACCCGCACTGCCGCCCATGGGTTTGCTTTCTGCACACACTTAGACCCATGGGTCAGCCCCCGGGACAATATGGGCAACCGTATATGTGGGGAGATATAATTTGCGTGATGTTTTCGTTTTCGCTTTCTTTCTGCACACAGACCCATGGATCAGCCCCCGGGACAATATGGGCAACCGTATGGCTTCAGCAGTAATCCAACAGATGACCGGAAAAAGCCCCAAATACGTCAGGTGTGTTGTGTGTCTGTAATATTGAAGGGCTCCGTGGACTCAGTTCTTCGGCCTTCCGGTGTGTTGTGTGTCTGTATAATGGGAGGACTAATGGATAGCGTTTTTGGGCCTTCAGGTGTTGTGTGTGTGTAAAATGGAAGGGCTCCGTGGACTCAGTTCTTGGGCCTTCAGGTGTGCTGTGTGTCTGTAAAAATGGAAGGGCTCCGTGGACTCAGTTCTTGGGCCTTCAGCTGTGCTGTGTGTCAAAGAGGCAGTGATCCAAGGACTGACTTCTTGGGCCTTCAGGTGTGTTGTGTATTTGTAAAATGGGAGGACTATAATGGATTCAGTTCTTGGGCCTTCAGGTGTGTTGTGTGTCCATATGGCAGTGATCGAAATTTGCGCTTCAGGTGTGTTTTTGTGCACGGCTGTTGTCCGTGCATCGAGCCCCTCACCCTTCTCACTCCTTTGTGCAGCCCCTCAGGTAGCCGAGTGAGGTATGAGGGTCACATTTAAGGCAGAGTGTACATGTTTGATGTGTGTGCAGTGTGGGTGCGGGTGCGGGTGCGGGTGCGGGTGCGGGTTCAGGTGCGGGTGCGGGTGCGGGTGCGGGTGCAGGTGCGGGTGCGGGTGCGGGTGCGGGTGCAGGTGCGGGTGCGGGTGTGGGTGTGGGTGTGGGTGTGGGTGTGGGTGCGGGTGAGGGTGTGGGTGTGGGTGTGGGTGTGGGTGTGGGCGTGGGCGTGGGCGTGAGTGCATGTGCGCGACGAAGACGGCCTCTGCCCTTGCCGCATGCTGATTATTGCTGGCTTTGGTGGCGAACTCATTCCTCTCATATATTGCATAGGAGTATCTCCTGCCAGTTTTTCATGCCTGTGCGTGTGTGTGTGTGTGTGTGTGTGTTTGTGTGTGTGTGTGAGTTCTGTGTGTATATAACAGGGATAATGCCACGATCCCTGCCCTTGCTGGGTTCCAAACAATGAGCAACTGTTCTGCCTCACATACTGCTTGCCACTCATGCCTGCATAGTTGTGTGTGTGTGTGTGTGCGTGTGTGTGCATGTGTGACAGGGATGGTGCCACAATCTATGCTTTTGCCGAGTCCCAAACTGCAGGCCAAACATCCTATGACCAAAATTGTCCAGACTGCTCATGCCTGCAAAGCTGTGTGTGTGCGTGTGTGTGTGTGTGTGTGTTTGTGTGTATGTGTGTGCGTGTGTATAGCAGGGATGTTGCAACATTTTATGCTTTTGCCGAATTGCAGGCCAGACATCCTATCTCAATAATTGTCCAAATTGCTCATGCCTGCAAAGTTTTGTGTGTGTATGTGCGCATGTCTGCAAAATTCTTCGTGTGTGTGTGTGTGTGTGTGTGTGTGTGTATGTGTGTGTGCGTGTGTATAGCAGGGATGTTGCAACAATTTATGCCTTTGCCGAGCTCCAAACTGCAGGCCAAACATCCTGTTTCAAAAAATGTCCAAACTGTTCATGCCTATAAAGTTTTTCGTGTGTGTGCGTGTGTGTGTGTATGTGTGTGTGTGTGCGTGCGTGTGTATAGCAGGGATGTTGCAACAATTTATGCTTTTGCCGAGCTCCAAACTGCAGGCCAAACATCCTGTTTCAAAAATTGTCCAAACTGCTCATGCCTATAAAGTTTTTCGTGTGTGTGTGTGTGTGTGTGCGCGCGTGTATAGCAGGGATGTTGCAACAATTTATGCTTTTGCCGAGCTCCAAACTGCAGGCCAAACATCCTGTTTCAAATATTGTCCAAACTACTCATGCCTATAAAGTTTTTCGTGTGTGTGTGTGTATGCGTGACAGGGATGGTGCCACGATCCCTGCCCTTGCTGAGTTCCAAGCGGTGCTGGGTCTGCAGACTACGCCCTTTGGATGGGGATTAGGAGAGAACATCCACGCTCCTAACGAGCGCCTCAAGGTGCGTTTGTCGAGCGTTTATTGTCAGCCTTTGCGATCATATGGACTTTTTTGTGGGTGCTGTGTGCTGCCTTGGTGCTGTACTGTACTTTTGAGGACCCAGGGCTGGGACAAAGATTCTTTTCGCCCCTGACAACGCATTTTTTTCGCCCCTGACAAACCATTGTTTCCGCCCCTGACGTGCGCCTCGGTGCGTTTTTACTGGCAGCCCCTATGGTGAGTTTCACTGGCAACCCCTCTTTCTGAGTTTCACTGGCAGCCCCTCTTTCACTGGCAGCCCTGAGTTTCACTGGCAGTTCCTATGGTGAGTTTCACTGGCAGCCCTTATGGTGAGTTTTATTGGCAACCCCTCTTTCTGAGTTTCACTGGCAGCCCCTCTTTCACTGGCAGCCCTGAGTTTCACTGGCAGCCCCTGAGTTTCACTGGCAGCCCTTATGGTGAGTTTCACTGGCAACCCCTATGGTGAGTTTCACTGGCAACCCCTCTTTCTGAGTTTCTCTGGCAGTCCCTGGGTTTCACTGGCAGCCCCTGAGTTTCACTGGCAGCCCCTATAATGAGTTTCACTGGCAACCCCTCTTTCTGAGTTTATTCTCTGGCGGCCCCTTTTTCACTGGCAGCCCCTGAGTTTCACTGGCAGCCCCTATGGTGAGTTTTACTGGCAACCCCTCTTTCTGAGTTTCACTGGCAGCCCCTCTTTCACTGGCAGCCCTGAGTTTCACTGGCAGTTCCTATGGTGAGTTTCGCTGGCAGTTCCTATGGTGAGTTTTACTGGCAACCCCTCTTTCTGAGTTTCACTGGCAGCCCCTCTTTCACTGGCAGCCCTGAGTTTCACTGGCAGTTCCTATGGTGAGTTTCACTGGCAACCCCTCTTTCTGAGTTTCACTGGCAGCCCCTCTTTCTGAGTTTCACTGGCAACCCCTCTTTCTAAATTTCACTGGCAACCCCTCTTTCTGAGTTTCACTGGCAGCCCCTGAGTTTCACTGGCAGCCCTTATGGTGAGCAGACATGATGAGGTGTTGTTTGCCTCCTTATAAGGAATCATTTCTGGGATCACTCATCCATGTCCCTCACAAGTGCCTCAAAGTGTGTGTGTGTCAAGTATTGGATGTCAGCCCCTGCGGTCAGGCGGACATTACAGATGCTGTGTGCTGCCTTTGTCCATCACACATTCACACTCACACGCGTGCAGTCTGCCATGCGGCACAAGGGCCACACTGCTTGGGCCTTGCTGCTGCAAAAGTTAGGCACATACACACACACTCACTCACACACACATTCACACACACACACGCGCACACACACACACAAGCAGACACACATACACACTCACACACACGCACACTCACACATACACACTCACATGCATGCAGTCTGCCATGTGGCACAAGGGCCACACCGCTTGGGCCTTGCTGCTGCACAAGTCAGGCACACACACACACACTCATACACACATACACTCACACACACTCACTCACACACACTCACACGCGTGCAGTCTGCCATGTGGCACAAGGGCCACACCGCTTGGGCCTTGCTGCTGCACAAGTTAGGCACACACACACACTCACACACACACACACATACGCACACTCACACACACACACACACACGCGTGCAGTCTGCCATGTGGCACAAGGGCCACACCGCTTGGGCATTGCTGCTGCACAAGTTAGGCACATACACACACACTCACACACACACACACACACACACACGTGCACACACACAAACAATCATACACACATACACTCACTCACACACACGCACAATTACTCACACACTCACACGCGTGCAGTCTGCCATGTGGCACAAGGGCCACACCGCTTGGGCCTTGCTGCTGCACAAAATGGGCCAATTGGCGGACCCCCCCCAGCCCCCTTCTCCACCCCCTAAGCCCAAGAAGACCAAGGGCAAGCCCAAAGGGGTAATCAATGATGAGAGTGAGGATCAAATACCTGCACCCCCTTCCAGCACGGCCTCCAGCGGGAAGAGCAACGCCCATAACAGTGACGAGCTCTGATGTGGGCACACACATGAGGAGAGAAAACCCGCACCCCCTCCCAGCACGGCCTCAAGCGGGAAGAGCAACGCCCATAACAGTGACGAGCTCTGATGTGGGCACACGCATGAGGAGCAAATACCTGCACCCCCTTCATGGCAGTGACGAGCTCTGATGTGGGCACACGCATGAGGAGAGAAAACCTGCACGTCAATTCAGTGAGAGCGGCAGCACTGGACACCTGCAGGTCGTCTCAGTGCGAGTGGCATCAAAGAAGCAGCACTGACGGCAGCATTGAGCTGTGATTGATGTGTTTGTGCAAAGGCACGGTGTAACTTGTGCATTGTGCATGCTATTTTGCACCATGTATCATTTGTCATGTGCGTGCCATTTTGCACTGTGTATCATTTGTGCGTGCCATTTTGCACCGTGTATCTTGTGCGTGCCATTTTGCACCGTGTATTGTGTGTCATGTGCATGCCATTTTGCACCGTGTATCTTGTGCGTGCCATTTTGCACTGTGTATCATTTGTGCGTGCCATTTTGCACCGTGCATCTTGTGCGTGCCATTTTGCACCGTGTATTGTGTGCGTGCCATTTTGCATATTGTATCTTGTGCATGCCATTTTGCACTGTGTATCATTTGTGCGTGCCATTTTGCACCATGTATCTTGTGTGCGTGCCATTTTGCACCGTGTATCTTGTGTCATGTGCGTGCCATTTTGCACCGTGCATCTTGTGCGTGCCATTTTGCATCATGCATCTTGTGCGTGCCATTTTGCACCGTGCATCTTGTGCGTGCCATTTTGCACCGTGCATCTTGTGCGTGCCATTTTGCACCGTGTATTGTGTGCGTGCCATTTTGCACCGTGTATCATGTGTCATGTGCGTGCCATTTGCACCGGGTATTGTGTGCATGCCATTTTGTACCATGTATCTTGTGCGTGCCATTTTGCACAGTGTACTGTGTGTCATGTGCATGCCATTTTGCACGTTGTATTGTGTGCATGCCGTTTTGCACCGTGTATTGTGTGCGTGCCATTTTGCACCATGTATCTTGTGTGCGTGCCATTTTGCACCGTGTATTGTGTGCGTGCCATTTTGCACCGTGTATTGTGTGCATGCCAGTCTGCAGCTGCGGCATTAGAAGCATTTTGCCAATGGTACGGCCGATTTGCGACCAAGAAATGTGTTGCGGCAGGGGGGCGAGTTCGTTTTTATTTAATAATGGCTACTTTTTCATTCTACTGTTCTGTAACAGATGATGCTTGCATAACAACGGGGACTCTTCCCTTTACAGATAGCTTTTTTCAGCAGGCTGCTCTAAGGAACTCGTCTCTCCCTTTCTTTGCTATAAACAACGTGTCATCTCCCCACTAGTTATATGGGAACTCGACATCATAGATCTATTCTCCCTTGTCTGGCACTGATTGGATAAGGCAGAGTGATCTGACATCCACGTTCCATATTACAGAGTTTACAGGGTTTACTGATAAAGCCATCAGTCAAAACGTGCGACTGCTAGGCTGCGTATGTAAAACATGTAAAATTTGTGACACTTGTTGTTGTAGTACCAGACTTGTAGCCAGGCCAACCATCCCTGTGAGGCAGAGTTCTTGCCCCAAAGCAGAAAAGTACATTTAAGAAAAAACAAAAACTACGCAGGCAGTGAAAGCCACTCCCCACATTAATTAAGGAAAAGGAGCCACTTGGTAGCGAGTACCATAAAGCTCCTCCACCGCGTAAGTACATTTAAGTATGTAGGAACCTTGAACAGATACAAGGTTTACAAAATTTACAAAGAAAGGCCTTCGGGGTTTAGGGTTTAGAAAGTGAAGACATTGTGAGCTCCTGTTGGGGTAAACAGAGGTGCATATTTCCTGCGGAACGAAATCATGCGGGGATTGGCGCAGTGGGAAAGAACATGCTACTTATTAAGGACATCATCAGATCACACAGGTCACAGGTGGGGGAATTACTTTGATTCCATGTCGCTGTCTCAAAACGCAGGGTGTGAACACGATTTCTAAAATGAGCTCACTGCGAATGACATCACGAGGCGGGTTGAGAAACATCTGTTTGGGAAGGATGTAAGGCGAATGAGTGGCCAGAGCCCTTTTGGTAGGAAGAGCACACCAATGGTGATAAGTAGAGTGTTTGCTGTTGTGTTCTCTCGGATGAGTTTCAGAATGAGGTGTCCAGTACTCCAAGTGTCTCTCCCTGAGGTCCACGACAAAACGGCTGAGATCAATGGGTTCACAGTCTTGCAGCTTTGTTTGAAGATATATTATTGTGTCAGACCATCCATGGCAAAAAGAATATGGTCTGACCGGCAATCATTGGATCGTGTTCTCAGCTGCATGTCAGCATGTAAGACCTTTTTCATTGTGTAGCTGTTGGATTTAGTCAAAGAATTGTGCAGCCACATTGCCGTGCGAAACCAATTGAACTGTAGGGGTTCCAATCCACACTACTCTCGCATGACACACCATGAAGGCGTGGTGTCTCTGACTCCCAACATCCTTTTTAACACTGCCAACAGCCATTTCTGGAGGGGATTGTCCATCTCTATGCCTTGTTGTAAGTAAGGAGTGGCCCAAATCTGACTCGCATACATACCAGCCGGAATGGCGTATGTCTTAATTAGATACATAAGCACCCCTGCACACTCAGCTTGTGGCGGGAGGTGCCCAGGTGGGCAGGGTGGAAATGGGTGGAAATCCCTATCAGTAAGTGGATTTCCAAATGCTCCTCCCCGGTACCATCAACTTACCAGAGTGTATACAATAATATTGGAGACATTTTGGTCAAAAGGTCAGAGCAAATTGGAAATCCCAGCTGTCGCTGCCCACCACGCACGGCCCAACCCCAGCATTCCATACCATAATACTTGACAGGGCACTACATTGGGAGCCTCCTGAGCATACTGAAGGGCTCCCGACACTCAGGTGATGGCCAGAAAGCGTGTTTCCAGGCCCTAGGGTTTCCAGAAATGCACCATTCTTGCCCAGCAAACAGGCCCATGCATCAAGTCCTTTAGGGGCAAATTTTCAGGTCGGGCAAGCCACCTTTCTGGCAGGGTAATGGTACAAATCCAGCCCCCCACTCACACCCTTGACCCCAAACTTATTAATTTGTAGGTATGCAGAAGTGTTGCATTTATGAAAAGAGACCATTGGGTGACCTTAGCCTTAGGTGTGCAATCCAGGAAAGGGGCATTAATTCCCCCTTTTGGGGTGGGGCTTGGTGGCTGAGCTGATTTGTAGCACCTACCAAAAAACCCTTGGAAAGGGGAAAAGGGCACAACGCTGTTTGTGACGTTGCAGCACTGCTGAATAAAAGCAATAAAAACAAACAAGCATCTGCCAGGACCAACCGACCGTGAGCCAAAGAGGGGGAATTATCATCTGGTTGTTTTGGGCACCTGAAAAACATGGACTGTCACACTGAGGATACCAAGAATGAGGCAAATATTATTATACTGAAAACTCATGTGTGAGGAGCAACGCATGCACAAAATCTGCCTTGGTCCTTGGATGTTTGTTCCTAAAATTCTTTACAGGGCCCCACACTGCTATTCGTGTACAGGAATTGCGCTCAGGCAAGCATCAACATGGATGAAACCTCTTGCAGTGTGTGACTGGGAGGGCACTATGGTGTGATTGCCCAGGACGTCGTCAGCACTGGCAGTGATTTTCATGTTCATAGGTTCAGGTCTGGTCCAGGACATCTGGTGGATAATAGCAGAGAAATTCTGGACTTGAAGCTGAGCGAGCATTCTGAAGTTATGGCCACTCCCGTAGTAACCGCGCTGTGGTCCGCGGGGTTGCAGAGCAGCTAACCCAACAAAACCTTCCAACTAGACCGTCCAGATGGCGTGTTGGTCATGCCCATTGAGCATTGAGGGAAGAGGCAGGCATTTGGATCCCAAACAGATCCCCCCAAAGGACAGAGACATACATCTTGTAGAGCTCAAATTCTGCTCAGACATAAAACCGCAACAGACATTAGAAAAAGCGCACAACCAGCATCAACCCCTTATCCATTGTCTACGAACAAGGATCCTCCGAGGCATCTCTCGAAACAACCAAGTCACACTTCATGTTATACTTCTTGGAGTCGGGGGCACAATCTACAATAGTACACCATAACCACTTTACTAAACTTAGGCGTCCCCACGCACAAAGTGCACCAACTAGTTACCAACCTGCACTGCCATGCAATAAAAAGCTTGAACAAGATTACAAAAACAAGACACAAATTGCACCTTAACAACAACAGTGATAATGGGGGATCTGGTAGAGCGGCTGGCTTCAGGAGGGCTAGGCGCAGGCCGGAATGCATGGCTAACAACCCGCCGGATCCTCACTAGTCTCTGTTGTTTCTCTTTTTTCTCGTTTCTGGTGGGGCTCTGGCTAGTGTGAGCACGCTGGTGACTTCCAGCGTAGACTTTTACTTTTACTTTTTAACATATGAACATATTTTACTTTATGAACAGGCGAGCAGTCATACTTCTTGACTGAAGGCCTTGTTCTTGTAAACCTTGTAAACCTTGTACACCATACTAAAATGATTTCTATCCCCAATATGTCAGACTGTCAATTTCTATAGCTAGGTGTCCAAAGTCTTGTGCTCATAGTGTGTGCATAGCAAAAATGTAAGCTGATCAACATCAGTGTGTGCAGGACCTTTTGACATAAACAAGCACAAGGATAAGAGGAGATCGTGAGTGGCTCCTTTACCACACCAAAAAAACAGGGGCAAGTGATTTCAGCAGCTTGTTTTCTTGCTCAAAAGATACTCTGTACGAGTTTAGATTTGCAAGGGTGTCGAGGTGTTAATGTACAGCCATTAAAAGCACAGCCATAAAAAGTACAGTAAAAGGAAAAGGATGATGATGTAGGCAGTCATGCATACACGACCAGTTAACCGTCGTAACACACACAGAAAATACAAGGAACGCAAAAGAAAAAAAGAAAGAGTAGGATAATGCAGTTTGTAATAAGAGGGAACACAGCACAACAGCAAGGATTCAAGATCAAGACAGCTTCATATGACAAACAAGGCAGGCACATCGCATGACAAAAAAATATACAACCGTTCTCACACAGGTGACTTTGTGTAGCCGGCAGGCATCCATGTTAACAACAAGCACACACACACACACATACACACACATACAGCGTGTTCTTGCAGCAGCCACATTGCAATCACGGCACCCGCAGCGTGCATGTAGTCATGTCACATTGCAATCACGGCACACGCAGCATGCATGAAGTCATGTCACTTCTGTCGCTGCATTGGATGTGCATTCCAGAAGAGGAAGTGGGCTGGAAGTGTGCGGTTCCTCCATCCATGATATGGGTCAATGAGCTCTCTGCAGCAGCCTGCACGTGTTGTGTTCGTGTGTGTGTATGTGTGTGCGTGTGTGTGTGTGTGTGTGTGTGCGGTTCCTCCGTCCATGATATGGGCCAATGAGCTCTCTGCAGCAGCCTGCATGTGTTGTGTTCGTGTGTGTGTGTTCGTGTGTGTGTGTTCGTGTGTATTCGTGCGTGTCTGTGTGTATTCGTGCGTGTCTGTGTGTGCGTGTGTGTGTGTGTGCGCGCTAAGGATTACACTGTTGTCTGCCTGGCATGCCTAACATCTGATGCATGCAATGCATGCTTTCACAAATGCAAAAGACATTGAGCGTCCAAACACATTCTTGCGCTCTTGCACATACATAAAACAGACACACATACATTTGCGCTCTGGCGCACGGGCTGCGTGCCGATGTATGTGTCCAGCAGAGCATAGCATAGGGCACACAATCACACAATACTCACACACACATGCACACACGCACACACACATAATGCATACCTTTGCACACACTTGCACACACGCCCACACATAATGCATACCTTTGCACACAGGCTGTGTGCTAAAGAAGAAGGGTGTGGCACAGCAGAGCACACACACACACACACACACACACACTGACAGACACAGACACAGACACAGACACAGACACACACACACACACACACACAGACACAGACACAGACACAGACACAGACACAGACACAGACACAGACACAGACACAGACACACACAGACACACACAGACACAGACACACACAGACACACACACACAGACACACACACACCTTTGCTTTCTTGCACACAGGCTGCGTGCCGATGTACATGTCCAGCAGGGCGTGGCACAGCAGAGCGCACACACACACACACACAGAGACACAGACACAGACACAGACACAGACACAGACACACACAGAACCACACACAGACACACACACCTTTGCTTTCTTGCACACAGGCTGCGTGCCGATGTACATGTCCAGCAGGGTGTGGCACAGCGGAGCACACACACACACACACACACACACACACACACAGACACAGACACATACACAGACACAGACACAGACACGGACACACACAGAACCACACACAGACACACACACACCTTTGCTTTCTTGCACACAGGCTGCGTGCCGATGTACATGTCCAGCAGGGCGTGGCACAGCAGAGCGCACACACACACACACACACAGAGACACAGACACAGACACAGACACAGACACAGACACACACAGAACCACACACAGACACACACACCTTTGCTTTCTTGCACACAGGCTGCGTGCCGATGTACATGTCCAGCAGGGCGTGGCACAGCAGAGCGCACACACACACACACAGAGACACAGACACAGACACAGACACAGACACAGACACACACAGAACCACACACAGACACACACACCTTTGCTTTCTTGCACACAGGCTGCGTGCCGATGTACATGTCCAGCAGGGCGTGGCACAGCAG
>Ga0307945_1002148_pt1 | contig 15883 bp, 19 predicted proteins | sample OrgLakmetagen228_FD_201818 | JGI IMG/M metagenome (GOLD analysis project Ga0307945, IMG submission 201818) | Saline water microbial communities from Organic Lake, Antarctica - #228 | ecosystem: Environmental > Aquatic > Non-marine Saline and Alkaline > Saline | place: Antarctica: Organic Lake...
GATTTCAATCAGGGAAATAAACAGAAAAAGGCCCTGATTGATTTCAATCACACCCTGATTGCACTATTGATTGAAATGCCCCTGATTGAAATCAATCACATTCAATCAACGTCAACCACTCCACGAATTTTCTGACGAAGTTAGCTATAGATGCAAGAAAAGAAAAAGATAAAACTGCGCAAGCAATGAAAATCACTCCCCACATTAGTTAAGAAAATGGAGCCGTTTTGGTACCGGGTACCGAAAAACTCCTCCACCAAAAGAAAAAGGAAAAGATCAATGGGGATCATATAGTTGCAGGCTTGACCTGAAACCGTCTTCTGATGAGAGTTAATAATAGAGCTGGAAAGGGCACGTCTAGTATGAATAGATGTAAGATCCGGAAAGTCCAGTTGAGCAGCGCAATTTGTTTTAGCGGCTAGCTTTTCTCATAATTTAGAGCTGCACGCTGGGAGCATCCTGCTACCCAAGATTCCACCAGCAGAGCACGCTCAGACCAAGTCTAATGCACCTTTCAACCTTTCTGCGCGCTGTCGTGGGGTACAGGGTCATAGGGTAAAGGAGAGGAAAAAATCAACTAAATAAAGAGAAGAAAAAACCAAGTACATTTCACTTAACCCCCCCCCCGACATTTAACCCACCATTCCTCTAGCTCAGCTGCAAAACACAAACAGTAGCTGACATTCTGGTGGAATCTATGTGCAAATCCAGAGAGGTCTATCTTATAATATAAGAATGTCGATACATTTTTCAGTCACAAATACGAGTCAAAGACGAAGCATTTTCTGCAGGCACAACTGTCTCTACATATCAAATTGGCATGTACTGCAACAATATAATCAATAAGTTTGTTACATACCATATACCATGCATTCTCCCTTGTCAGAAATGAAAGCCTTCGTGAAGAATGACATGCTGAACCACACGGGAAAATACCAATCTAGGATGATGAGGATGAGAGGATGGAAGAGGAGCCAATCATGTTTGGTTCTTTTATATTCCAACACCAATTCTTCTGTACAGTTATAAATTACATACACATACAAAAAGGTCCACGAATATCTGACATGTAATCTGTAATATATGCACGCTCATTCTGTTCTGTGCTTTATTTAGTAAGGAAGGAAGGCCTGATTGATAAATAACGATCAGTGATTATGCTACAGCAACACAATGCAACACACAGGGTCTGGAGTATCTTGGCAACTCACGGATCGTAATGTCAAGGTTGGTAAGCAAGTGACTGGCGCCTAACTGCAGCAGCTGGGGAACAGACACCTAACTTGACCAGTTCAGGCCCTCGAATGTTGAAAGTCCCGTCATCACGCCTCCATCTTGGTCTAGTCATCGTGGTTGGTAATGAATTCCAAGCTTCATTACAAACCACGATGGCCAGCTTTGAAGGCCAGCTCCTAGCAAGGAGAAAGGTCCTGTGCAACTGGTAAGCTCTGTCAGTAGCTGCTGGGGGCTGGGGGGGACTGTGCGTGGTGCAAGTGTTTCCCCGTCCGATGGGGAGGAGGCAGGTGGGGTCGTGCATGCGGCTGAACTGGACAGTACAGCAAGCCGATTCGGAGAGATGTCCACACATCTCCGAATCGGCTTGGGTGACCTCACCCTGCATGAATAGTGCAGATGATCTGAACCCTTTTGGGGAAGACAGAGACCCGTCTTGTAATGACCAAAACATGTAATATGATTCATATAAATTGAAGGGCGAGGTACATAGTTCATGCAACCAGAAGTATACGTGCCACTCAGTCTCAGGCATTCCTATCCAACATAGCAATATTGGTACCACAGGTCCATATAATTTATGATGCAATAAGTATGCACCAGAGAAATATTGAGAACTTGCACAATAGCTGACAAGCAGTGCCTGCAACCTCCCCTGCATCCTTAGGTGGACAACATATACCACACATGAAGGCTCCCTCATATTTGTGCGTATGCCGGCTGTGGATTCGCTCCTTGAACACGTGCATGATATCGTCAAACCATAGAACCCGCAATTGCAGGATCTGTAATTTGAGGGTTATCATGCAAGATGTCAGCAGCCCACTAGGTGTATGAATTAACAAAACGAAACGCATTGAACATTGGTGTTTGTTGCCAGTAACCCTGCACAAAAACAACAGCATAACAAGAGCAAGAACGATGAATAGTGGGTAGATGGGGAATGTTACAATTGAGGGGTTAAGCTGTATTGGCAGCGCCACTCCTTTAATAACTATATACGTGACATATAGTTATTATTGACTTCTTATTGTTGTGCATTTACACAGAACATATGTATGTATTGGACAACGCCCTCACATATAAACGCTTTAGCAAGATTCCCCCCAGACAAAGGTGGTGTAGCTGCATTATAACAACGCTGACTACCCTGTGTGTAGTGCACCGCACTGATAGAGTCGCCATGCATACTTGGTTATTTCACAACTGAAAGTCACTTAGATGAATCTTGCACCAAGCTACCATGAAATTATGTATGCCATGCCGATTTTTAGTGATGATTGCTGGAACGTGTTTTGTGGTTATTATGGCATGAGAACAGCATGCAATATGACGGCTGAAGTCATCAAGTGATAGTGAAGCACTATATTGTGGTTAAGACACAAACCATCTGTAGCTTCGACAAGGCAAACAAGGCTCTCACACCCTCACCTGCGTTCCAAAGGACAGAGCCACCGGTGTCCTTTGTTACGCAGTACCCACTCAGGCCACTCGTAGTAGCCAACAGCAGTTGGAGCATGGTGTCGCACGTGCTGCCTTCTCATCAGGGATCAAAAGGCTGCCAACGTGTGCAAACTATCTAGGGTAGGTATCGTACAGGCCATTGATGCGGCTGAGTATACAAAGTTAAATCTGCGAATGCAGCAACTGCAAGCTCAGTACCCATATCCGACTGAAGAATAGGATATATGTCTCGTGTCAGTGGAGTACAGCAAAGGTTAATGCAAGAACAAATCATGCAAGGCAGAACCTGAAAAATTGGAAACCAGGTTGGGAGGACATGCTAGGAACAATTTCCGATTCGCGACACCGCTCAGTTGGGGCACCTGCAGGCACTACTCCATGCCATATGCTTTCTCTACGGCGAATCCCCAACAACAGGGTCCCATATTGATAGCAGTGTCACAAAGTCTCTTGCCTGCCGCCTGTAGACAGGTAGGTGACGAGTGACGAGGATGATGAGGAGAAGTATTGCTGGTTGCTTGAAATCTGGATGTATCACTCAATCCATCTACCTGCCATATGAGTCCCTGAGGAACGAGCAAATCACTACATTAAGTGTCTTCCTGGATTCCTGCTGTGGTAGAACTCACAACGTGTACGGTGTTCAGATCAAAAAGTAGTTCCAGTGCACTTACGTCATTGCACCGATCCGCTCTTGGACATCGGTCCCCCTCCACGTCATCCTTTTGGGAGGTGGTTGGCACCATCACTAACAATCACACACTAGAGTCTTTTAAGGAGCTGGGTCTTGACTATCAAAGAGCTAAGACACTGCTTCCAAGCTTGTTGTACATTCTGTCTGTTGCAACTACGCTGCCGAACTTGTCCATCATAATATCATAATTATAACAGACGCGCATTTTCCAGTACTATTATCAACTTTCATCAAGAGGCCGGTTTCAGGTCAAGCATGCAACCCTCGTTATCCTCATTGATCTGTTGTTCATCCTGTTGAAGGAGTTGTTTGGCACCTGGCTCCCAAGTGCTCACTTCCCTTAATTGATGTGGGGAGTGGTTTTTACTGCCTGCATTGTTTTTTCGTTTTGTCTCAGCCATGAAAAACAAGCTCAGCAACGTTCAAGTTCCCACAGAAGGTCGACCCATCCTTGTCAGCGTAAGCACAATTGGACATGATGAATTTAAATAAGGGTCAACAACTGATGCAAGTAGTTACAAAAAGCGTCGTTTCTGGCCCTAATAACAATGAAATGGTTACAAATTAGAAGTACTGGATCACCTGTGCAGCTGTACCAAACAAAGCATTCACCGCTGGCTACCTTCCTTTTTCATTTGCGCACTGCACATCGTACCGACATTACCTCCTCCAGTTGCACAGGTGATCCAGTAGTTCCAACAACTGCATAGGACTCGGGAAGGGACCTTCTGAGGCCTCAGCACCTCTGACGTGGATTTTGGCACTTAAAGTTCGAGTTTCAACGATCGAGATAGTTCCAAGATTATGGAGAAATCGTGCAATTCATAAATACACACGCCACTGGTGAGTGTTTTGGTAGCAATCGGCTGCACATTGTAAACAAATACAACACCCACAATTAATGTATACCCTATTATGTCCTGAATATGATATGATATTGTGAATGTCCTGATATGTCACAAAGCATTCACTCCTATATATATGTAAATTTATATCTAAATATATAAAAATCTAAATTGACAAACAAGACCTTGCAACCATGGTGAGAAAAACACTGCACCACACAATCACACCTTTTCCTTTCTCAATCACCAAACCTTCTACTTGTAATCCATACAGGCACAAGACGGATCGCAGGTGAGTTCAGGCCACGCTCCCCTACACCACACACACACACACACACACACACACACACACACACACACACACACACGCACACGCACACGTACACGCGCACGCGCATGCACACGCGCACGCGCACGCACACGCGTGCACACACATGCACACACATGCACACACATGCACACACAGACACACACATGCACACACAGACACACACATGCACACACTCAAACACATGCATGCACGCATGCACGCGAGCGCACACACACACACACACACACACAGACGCACACACGCACATACACACACCCCGCACACACACAGCACACACAGAGGCACACACACACACCACATACACAGATCACACACACAGGCACACGCACACACACCTTGACAAAACTACACTTACAGCCCTAAAGCAAGTAGAAAACATCTTTTGACATCTTAACTTATTGCAGGAGGTCACCTGGGCTGGACAACCTTTCAGCTTCCTTCCCAAATGGCACAAAGCTGCTCCGCATGGTGAGTCAAGTTGCAGAAGAAAAAATGCAGGGCATGAATTTGTTCTGTGTGGTAAGCGGTATTTAAACAAGACAGGCAGGCTCACCTCAATTCTGCTGTAAAACCGACACCTGTAGGCCAGCCCCAATCTTACGGCCAACAGCGCCAGCAAGCAACCAGCGCCTACCAACGAGAAACAGTGAGTGTGTTAGAGTAGGAAGCAAAGTGTACTATGGTAACGTGTGCACGGATGCGCACACACAAGTATATACTCTCACACAATTTGCGTGTACGCGTGCACAGGCACGCAGACGCACATACACACAGACACACACGCAAACACACTGGCATTCATACTTGCATCAAGCATGTTGAAGTATATACACATTGATAAATATTCCGTCAAAAATAAATGTACAAAACATGTAGCGCATCAAGAACAGAACTGGCATCCGTTAAATTACCCTTTTAACAGCACACCTCCAATCTGCTAAACATATCGCACTTTCCCCACACTTTCCCCACGCTTCTAGGCAGGTACCGGCACGTGGAACGGCCCAGCCCCACGCGGATGCCAAGGCACTGCTCAGCAGGAGCCCACCAGCACTGCCCCTGTGCGTGAGGAGGACAGTGTGAGGCTAAACACAGGGGCCAAGATGCCGATTATCGCGTACGGCACTTTCAAGCTTATGAAGGCCGGACTTGTCAGGTACGACGCTGGGAAGGAGAAGGGTTGGAAGCCGATCCAATGTGCTTGCATTGCATGGCACAGGGCGCTTGTGTGTCATGTGTCGAGTGGGCGGGAAACGCACTTGCGCCGAGTATTGCCATAGTACGTTGCCGTATATGCTGTGATGTTTCTGCCTGAAATGTTGCATACCTATATACTGTGTGGTTCTGGATAGCCCTGTGGCATGTAATTCATTAGCGTACGTGTTAAGTACAGCAGCAGCCAACCAAGCGATCTGGATGTGGATTTGTACCTGTTTGTGCGCTGTTAAGTGCAGAGCTGTCATTTGAGCTCGTCAACAAATCAGGAGCTTCGACTAGGAGACACTGTCTTGGGATGAGAGTACGATCAGATGAGGCTCAGCAATTCGACCTCGTTCCTTTCCCTGTGTTTCCTGTTTCTATGACAAGACGTTCATATTGCTGAGTCGTGTGGGGACACGATTGGAAGAGGCTAAAAACAACAAATTGACCCCCTTTTTACCCTGTGTTCCTGTGACTTACAGGAAGGCCCTTGACACTGGCTACCGCCATATTGACTGTGCCTCCCTGTACTTCAATGAGGAGATGGTGGGCAAGGAGCTGGCGGAATGGGTTGCCTCCGCACCAGAGAACCGTCGTGAAGATGTGTTTGTGACAAGCAAGGTGGGTGAGAAGTTTGACTAAGCTAGACCATCAGGAACAGCTGTGAGCCAGGCTGCTCAATGTGACAGCTTAGTAGCGCAGGCAGTGGCCTTCCTGCACGACCAACGTACAAGCACAGCGCACCAGACACGTGGCATCTGCCCGAGTGGCATGTTCACCCTTTTTCTGTTTGAACTTACACTGATGCGGTGATGAAGGAGTAATGTGAAAGGGGTCGCTTATAAAACTATCTATGCACTTGTCATGCATTTTTCCAGACCTGTTTGGCGTGAAGCGAAGCAGCATTTCTTGATTAAGTATTATATCCGCTCCTGTCGTGTCTGATCTCTCACTGTGCAATTGATCAGCAGATCAGATGATGCTGTTTACACGGAATCAAATCTCACTGACTGTGAAGCCCAATATATAATCCTCTTCACCATTTCACGCTCGTCCCTTTTTGTTGTGCACAAGGTTTTTATTTTCTTGCCATGCACGTGACTTTCCTGGCACAGGTGTTCAGTGATGCTCACCGGCCAGAGCTGCTGCGCAAGTCATTTGAAAAGTCGCTCTCAGACCTGGGCTGTGGCTACTTGGACCTCTTCCTCATTGTGAGTTTAAAGTATTAAAGCTCGGAATGAACCTGTCAACGATTGGGGCTGAAATTAAAATCAAGTGCCTTTTGTGCACCATCCCATACTAGTGCGTGCTCAAAATTCCAGCGTGCATTTTTGTGCACGTGCAACATTGGCCTGGGACGTGGATGCCTGGAGCCAGATCTTTTTCCCGGAATTTAGAAACGAGTGCCTATTGTGCACCATTCCATAGCTCCTATTGCACGCTCGATATTCTAGCGTGCATGTGTGTACACTTGCAGCATTGGCCTGAGGCGTGGATGCCTGGAGCCAACAACGACTTCTTTGGCCAAGTCACTTTTGATGATCAGGTCACCATGGAGCAAACATGGTGCGTTGCTGGAGTCCTTCTCCTTGAAGGGAGTGAACAGCCAATAGTCACAGGAGCAGATGAAAGGCTTTGTAATTGTGTTGGGGAGGCATGGGTGTGTGAGGGGGTGGACAAAGAGGGTCCATGGAGGTTGAGCTTGTGCCTCAAGGTGTGCGAGGCTGAGGCATAAGCAAACCGCCAAGCCACAGGGAATGTAACTGTGAATGAGGCAATTGGTGCTTAAGAGGGTAAGTGACCTAGCTGCGAGGGTGGGTCAGGTTTCTGAGTGTGGGCAACAGGTAAATGGGGGTGGGTAGGTTTAAGAAGATGAGTGTGAATGAGAAAAAGGTTGTGGATGTGGATGAGGGAGAGGATGTGGATGTGAATGAGGGAGAGGAGAGGCAAGTGATGCAGAGGTGAGTTGAGGTTACATGTGAGCACGCCTCTTGCACGTGCACAAACAAGTGCTCAGGGCAGATTTCAAAAGCAAAAAACAGTGGGAGGGAATCCTAATCGACCGCCTTGCTGAATGAACAGCTGGTGGAGACTGCGGGGCGGGTCATTGCTATGGGTTGGCTTTAATCAAAACATAACACTCAAATTGGTTCGATGGAAGGCTTAAACTTAAGGGGCGGTTAGGTGGCGGTCACACGTTTTTCCCACTTTTTTTCTTTGGGGGGGAAAAATATTTTCATTTTTGACAAAATATTTTGCGGTCACACGTAAAATCCCAAAAAAATTTTCCCATAAGGAAAAATATTTTCGCCACATGCCAGAAACAGGTTGGGACCGGCTTTCAGTATTTTTTTTTGTTTGGGACCTCCCCCCAAAAGTTGGAGACTAGTCCCACGTGTTCTCAAAAGCCCTATCATACAAATCTATCTAAAATTCACTTGAAATTATCAATTTTTGTGTTGTAGTAATCAGGGTGGTGCGTGATGTTTTCCAGGGGCTCTAAGGGGGGCCCCCCCAAGGCTCCTGCCAAGCCAAAACGCAAGCAGAGAGGAGACAAGTAGGAGCAGGCAGGTGGCGCCCAATGCATAGAGGCACCTGTGTCCTGTAGAGGGCTGGGGCTCTCGCGCACCAACACATACGAACAGTATGACAGCCATGTGCTTCTTGCAACAAAAATAAGCGTCACCCCATTTGCATGGCTTCTCAATTTTCATACAAGTTCCATTCATCGCACCAGCACAGCATGGCAAGGAGCACAAGTTTGAGATCTCATGAATCACACGCAAGAGGTCATCTCCCTCTGGGAAAGCAATCATACTCAGCACAAACTCTTTGCACAAAATGAAAACGGCATCATGAATAATGATGCAAACTGCAGCTTTGCTATCCTCATATGTGCGGGCAAGGTGTTGGTGAGGGGACCCAGAATTAGCCCAGTCCAAAAAGATAGTCAATCTCTTTGCAGCAGGAATGGCTTTGCGCATGAGCGTGTTTTGCTTGGCCATTGAGGCACAGTACCTTTCCAGCAAGATGTTGCTCATGCGGAAGGCCTGTCTGAATTGGCAGCCTCCTGGGGCTGTGTTTGCCCAATGCGTGCCCAGTCACACAATACTTGCTTTTCCCATAATCCATAGGACGGGCTCCCCTTTGAGGTGGGGGAAAGAGGAGAAATTCAAGGACATGCAACTGTGATGCTTGCGCTTCATCATGCTGCTGACAGAAAGCGTGCCTCTCACCTTCCGAACACTCCAGAAGCCCCTAGGCTTCCTGCCATTCCCCTCATGCCCTTGGGCATGCACCAGGGTAAGGCAGGCCCTGAGTTGGGCAAGGGTTACCCCCCTCCATTTGCCTAAACAGAAGACCAAGGTGGCGTCTGGCAGAAGTGTCAACATAGCCCAATCAAAGTAGTCTGTCCTCTGTTTAGGCATTAGCTGTGGCATCATGGCCAGCCAAGCAACAAGAATCACGGCATACAACATTTGGGGAGCTAAAGCAAAACTCTGGTTTGGGGGGGGGGGAATGTGAAATTTATTTTCAATTTGCGTGTGACCGCTGGGAAATTGTTTTGGGCCCTGAGCGAAAATATTTTACGTGTGACCGCAAATTTTTTCCTAAAAGTGAACATTTTAGGAAAATTTTTGAGGAAAAAAATAGGAAAGATTTTGCGTGTAACCGCGGCCTTAAAACCTGTATCCTTGACGAGCTAGTATATTTGACATGTGTACTAATCCAACTTTTAACTGCTTATGTTCTTTCTACTTTTGCCACCTCTAGGCGCGCCATGGAGAAGTTGGTAGATGATGGGCTTTGCAAGGCCATTGGAGTCTCCAATTTTTCCCTCAAGCAGGTCCGGTGTAGGGCCCTATGCATCGTGCAGTGTGAGAGTTTGTGTATGTCAGAAAGGGCCTGTATTGTTGCACGTTTGCACTTGAACAATGAGTACGGAATGACCCAAAACACGCGCAGCTAGGACGGCGTGCTTTGCTGTTGCCTGAATCAATACCCAAGCCGAGCTGGTGCCGCCCTCGACTCATTAACAACTCAGGTGGAAGAAGTCATGTCCTTTTCCCGCATCAAGCCCGCATGCAACCAGGTGGAACTGCACCCTTACCTGCCCCAGCGCAAGCTAGTAGGGTGCTGCCATCGACAGGTGCGTGTGATAAGGGTTGTAAATCAACGGATTATATAAGGAAATATGGCAAAAGCCGCTTGAAAAGCGCCCTTTTGGGGTGAGAAGATGGGAAATAAATCTAAATCAGTTTTTTCGGGCAGCTTCCTGGTAATAATCGTGACGGGACACGCCTACAATTTAGGGGTCAAGTTTTGCTAATGAAAATGAGAGTGTTGTAGAAGAATGAACTGGCATGATCTTGCAGGGTTTGGCTTTGTTATCTGGAACCTGTATTTTGCTTTCTGTGCGTGTACAAGCAGAATTTTGATGTGGCACTGTGTATGTGTGTCCTGAAGCACTCTATGTGTGTGCAACTTTACAATCAAAGGTGCGAATAAGGTGGGTTGCTGGTGTCAACAGAACGTGTGTGAGATATTGTGTCACGACATCATACGTGTAGGGTTGGCCAGAACCGTATATATATATTTATATCAACCATTAGAAGCTACACGAGGAAGTGCTTGGTTTTATGTGGGTCGCTCTGTGTGCAAATTGGCTGGGCTTAAAGCGCACACTGACCACCAAAACCCAAACAGGGTAGTTTTCCATGGAAAAACAGCAGCATGAGTTGGCCTGCATCCCCAACCACTTCACCGTTTCACTCCGTTTCTTTTGCAATGGTATTTATTTATTATGACTCCAAAACACCAAACATCACTCAATTTGGTGCTCTGGCTGGTCAGATACAGCATATGGCTGTGCAAAAAGTAGGGTTCACGCCGCAGCCGATTAAGATGGGCTCCTCAATTGGCAGATATGAAATTTAACTGCTATGGATACATTTGGCAACCAAGTTTGACAGTTGCCAATGGGGGAGCCCACACTCTGAAAACATTTGGAAGACCCCTCTGGGTAATTTCCAAGCCAAAAATACTTTATGTACACCATATATATGTATGGTTCTGGTCAACAATACATACATGACATATTTTAAGTGTGCTTCAACAAAGGAGGTTAAAAATGAAAAGGAAGTGGGTGCTGCTAGCGACTGGGTGTGTGCTGCGAGCATACGCAAAGGGTTTCAATTACGTTCATCCAGGGATGTGTCATACGGTGTATTCGTATAATACGCCATATCGTATTTAACGCGTATTTTACCGTAATATACAATTGCAAAATTTGCCAAATTTTGGCCTTTTTAGGCAATTTCCGCCCTAAAAACGGCCTTTCAGCGAGCTTTCTATGCCATTTTTTATTACATCTATAATGTATTGGAAAAAATTTGGAAGCGTTTTGGGTGATTTTGGGGCAAATTGGCTCCAATTTAGCTCAGAAATCGGCACCAAATTTACTCTCCAAAAGTATTGAGCGCGTATTTCGTATCTAACACGTATTTTACCGTATTGAACGTCCCAAATGACCGTATGACACATTTACATGCATGCCCTTCTTCGCCCCACTGGGACGCTGGAAGCTGGTGTGCGTGAGACCCAGGCCAGGCTTGCACTTTTTCATGACAGGCTTTGGATTTCCTTACTGCCTGTGAGATAGGGCTTCCTTTCATTAGCAAAACAATACCCTGTTTAATTTGTCAGTCTTTTGTGCACCTGGACGTCTGCGAATGGCGTTTTTGTCAATTTTTTTGTTATCTGTACAGATGTATCTTATGCCTCCATAATCATGAGAGCACACACATCGCCAACTTCCGGTTGTCATCAAATCCCAGCTAGAAGGATTCAAAACAGTTGAGAGAAATGGTAGGATTTATACAAATGTTGCAGAATACACATAAATACTCGCCTTGGTCACCTGGAGCTGTGTTTTTAGGTTGGCAGTTTGCATGAATTCTGCGACCAAGCAGCGCTACTGACCTAGCCATTCCTTGGTGTCTATGTTATGTGTGTCGTGCGCCCCTGCGCAAGGGAGTGCCAAGTACAAGGCCTACTGCGCACTGGGACACTGGGAAGCGAAGCTCCTCCCCTATCTTTTGCGCTGTAGAACTGCACCCTCCCTGTGTATTTGTCATGTGCAGGGGGGACTGTGAACTGCCTGTTGATCGGCTCTGTAGAATCACACCCTCCCTGTGTACTTATCATATGCAGGGGGTACTATGTACTGCCTATTCCCCTCTGGGTGGCCCAAACCTGGTGAAGCCAAATGACCTCATCAACAACCCCACAGTGGCAAAGGTGGCAGCCCAGTGCAACAAGACCCCTGCACAGGTGCCTTGCCTGTTTAGGATTTATGTGTACGTGTGTGTGTGCATAAGTGTGTGTGGGTGTGTGTATGGGTGTGTATGGGTGCTGTGTATGTCTTGATGTATGTTTCAGCAAACCAGGGTTGGTGTAAGCCATGAGTACTTGGTGCATGTACAGTTTACTTGGCAGGGCTTGGCAGGGCGGCTTAATACTGTAATGCACAAACAATCTGTGTACATATCAGGCCTGGCCAACCCTACTCCTGTCCCTGGTGTTGGATATTTCAGTCATTGAGTGTTGTAAATGGAGTATAAGGTAGCCTGCTTGATGCCGCTCAGGCGCTTTGCAGCGTTTCCATGTGTTGTGTTTGCCTCATACTTCTATATGGCCAGGACCTTTGATGTAAGATGTCCCTGTAAAAAGAGTGCATGTAAATAGACTTGACGCATAGACATCCTCATACTTCTGGACAACCCTTTCCGCGTGTAAGCACAGTACACAAACCTGATTTTGTCCCATGCGTTTCAATTCTTGGGATCTTCCCCCTCAGCTTGCAATTATAAGTATTAATCTCTTTGGCCTATCTTGCCTGCATCAGTGAGGTAGCCTGTTAGTTAATTATTCTGTTTTGGTGCAAGGTCGTGTTAGCACATACCAGTTGAGCGCCCTGAAGCAAAGGAAGGCAGCATCAATATTTCAAAATGCTGTTATGAGCCCAATCTTGACCTCGGTTGTTACTGTGCTTCCGTTCGATGTCTCCTTGTCAACAGAAGAGGTGTGCAATTTATGCTTAAGGTGGAAATTTATGCTTTAGGTGGTTCTATTACAGACGTGTTTTGCAACGGGCACACGCTGACCTGGTTAACTAGGAAATTGAGCAACAGGAACATTGTGTTGTACAGCACTTTTGGTAAGGACCTGAGAGAGGCGCTTGCCACCCTTTGAGTTACTTTGCTGCGGACAGGTGCTGGTCAGAAAGTGCATAAAGCATGGTGTTTAGCATGTCGTGAGGTTGAAACAGAGTGTGACTGCCTGTCTGTGTTTTTGCTATGGGCAGGTGCTAATCAAATGGTGCATCCAGCGTGGAGTGCCTGCCCTGGTCAAGTCGGAGCGCCCTGAGAGGGTGGAAGAGAACTTTGTGGGCATGTATACATGGAAGCTGTCTTATGAGCAAAAGGTGCGTTTAAGAGCAAAAGATGCGGTTAAGGATTCAATTTCAGGTTGCAAAAACCTAGCAATTGCTTGGTGCCTGTTGGTAGAGTTGGTCATCTATGAGACAGAAGTTTTTACTGTTAAAAAAAGGGGTGCCAGTCTTCCTTCATCAACTCCTAGATGATACTCATCCTTTATGAAAGCTGCCACTTTCTTGTCAAAATAACAAATGAATCAAGGATGGTTTTGGTCACAATCGTTCCGAAGTGCAGTCAAGGACATTTATGTAAAAAATTACAGCATTTTGGTGGTTGTGATGCCTACGAGGACGTTAGCTACATGAGGTTGAGACGAATATAATGATTCATAGAAACAAAATTCCTAATCTTACATCTTGAGTATGCCTTTTAGAATGCGCTGCTACAGATAGGGAAGCCACCTTTCAACAATTACACTCCTCGTAGCGCTTGTGACTTTTCTTTGGCTGACTTTCCTCTGAATAGGTCACGTTGGACCGCCTTGAGTGTGGAAAGCGATTCTGCGAAGTACCCTGGAAGAAGTGAGTAATTTGATATTATGCTGCCTCTGAAAGGTTATGTCAGCACCTCTTTTTGTCCAAAAGTTGGTTCTCCTTTGGTGTTATTTGTTAATAAGTAATTAAGCACTCTGTCTTTCTCTCAGCTTATAGGTTAGACATAAACACAATTATTTCCCTAATTCTAGTGGACTAGTAAGATGCGCAAGTTTAAGGTGATACTTGCATTACATTTTACAAATCGCAGATGCATGTACACGAACAAATGCTAATCACACTTGCCAATATGCACACATTGCTGCAGATGGGATAACGATGAAGCAGGCGGGATTGCCAAGCCCAGCTTAGTTGTTGGCACAGCAACTGCTTGAGAAAAGAAAAACTACGCAAGGGGTGATAACACCACAAGCATAGATTAAGGAAACAGAGACGCTGTCGGACAGCGCGGTACTCACGCTACCAGGCGGATTCAAACCTGCGACCCCGAAATGTCTGGCCTGACCACGGGCCACTAGGCTTTCAGGGCAGCTACCCACTGCTTGAGCTTTCAAGTTCTTTAATCACAGCCCTGTCTCGGTGCTTGGAGCCTTGATCTGACATGTCCATTCCTAGCTGTTCTGAGTAGCACTTGCTTGCAGCAACTACAACCCAATAACTCTAAGACTTTGTTAACCTTGTTTTGCGTACTGCTTCTCTTATTTAAGCGCTAACATAGTACTGCTGGCCTTGCCTCTAAAGAAATTTGAAAATGTAGTTTTTGCTGTGAAGCACTGTTTGCTCAAAGCTTGTAACAAATGTCTGCTTCACTTGCCCCCCAGCCAGGAGTGTTGGATGGTTAGTTTCAGTTTAGTTTGGATTACAAAGGCCTCCAGCCTGGCATGGCTGCTCAACCTATAGGTCCCAACAAATAAATCAATTAAAAAGATCGACAGCTGCACTAATAAATTTGTAAACTTCTGAGTTATGTTGAAAAACAAAACCTTTGATATCACCTTCAGAAATATTATCAAATAAGTGGATGAACTGGTGCCGTAAATGTTCGGTTGGATGGTTAAGCAGGAGACAGCAGCCTGAAAGACACTGGCAGCTGTAGCAGACATTTTGTTTACGCCTTTTTGGAGAACTTTTCAGCGGCCCGACCCTTTTTGCTGCAACAGGTCAACACCCAACAATTTCCTTCCTCAGCAGAACACTTTCTCTTCCTTTCTGAGCTTATGGATTTATTTGTGGCTGACCGAGACCAGTCGGCAGCCGATCAGCCAAACAACCTGGCTGAAGGTCAGGCCAGCCAAGCCCACTCCTAATATGCACATCTGAGGTCACGCAGCGGGTTATAACCATAGATGTAACACTTCTGCATAAAAATAAATGGGTTTGGGGTAAAGGGTGTGAGTGGGGGGCTAAATTTGTGCCGTTTCCCTGCCAAATTAGCTAACTATAGTGACATGAGTGCAGAAGTGCATGTCCAAGCACAAATTTCCCCCATTTTTTTGTTTCCAATCAGTTTTTAGGCCCAACCTTACCCATTGGGCAAAAAAAAAGGGGGGCCAAAGGACTTAGTGCGTGGGCTTGTTTGCAAGGCAAAAATGTGCATTTTTTGAAAACCATAGAAGCACGGTGTTTGGAAGCCATCTGAGTATCAGGAGTTGTTCAGTATAATCCCCAGGGGTGTTTTATCAAGTTTTATGGCCTGGGATGCTGGGGGTGGGCTGTGGTGGGCAGCGACAGCTGAGATTTTCAAAAAGTATGCAATTATTGCACACCTTGTAAAACACCTTTCTGACATCTGAGCCTGCTAAGCTGTTTCAGAAGGCCCCATTTCGTAGATTTATAGTTTTAAAGTTAAGTAGTCCATCGCAAAAATCGGTTTGGGACGACTTGGACTGTGTCATTTTTCCATAGATTGGGCAGGTTTCCCTGCCAAAAGTGGGGTCAAACGGGGTCCAAAACCGGAACTTCCCCCCAGACCCCCGGACCTTCACCAAAATGTCGAGAATATTATTTAGAACACCCCTAATTTTTTCTGGCACCGGGGAGGAGCTTTTGGAAATCCACTTTTTGGCAGGGATTTCCACCCAGGTCCACCCTGCCCATCTGGGCACCTCCCTCCAAAAACTGAG
>Ga0307945_1002154_pt1 | contig 15862 bp, 8 predicted proteins | sample OrgLakmetagen228_FD_201818 | JGI IMG/M metagenome (GOLD analysis project Ga0307945, IMG submission 201818) | Saline water microbial communities from Organic Lake, Antarctica - #228 | ecosystem: Environmental > Aquatic > Non-marine Saline and Alkaline > Saline | place: Antarctica: Organic Lake...
ACCCGTCACAAGCTTCTTCAAGGCACCAGCGACAGCAGAGGATAAATATCTTTTTGGGGGGTGCGTGGTTGTGCGGGGTCGCCAAAAATATTTAATTTTGGGGTGCGTTATGTGCGGGGTTGGCCATTATTAAATATTTTTTGGGGGGTGCGGATTGATTCCAGGGTTGTACGGTACACGCTTTCATTGGGGTTCAATGCCCACGCCATGTTTTCTTCATTTGTTGAACGTGATAACTCATTGTATTTGAACATGGTCCGACTTTACACTTTTTGCTTCATTACTTCTTCAAGCAGACCAGAAAAGCATCAAGTGACCTAAATTTGGACGAGCTTAGTCTGTACAGCATTGGTGTATTAAAATCACTTGGTTAAGGAGTGTTTATAAGAGGCACATTGAACTAACGCCTACACTTATGAGAACTGTGTCAATCTTTCCCTACCAGACGCGCCCTTCCCAAAAAGATCATTATCATTATCAGGAGCCAGTTCTAGGCCCAACTTGCCAATCTCCTGACCACCTGAACACAACTTTTTCTGTACTGCATTACAGGTAGCCACGTCTCTAGGGTCAAATAGAAATGTTTAATGTGTTTCACACGTAAGCCTCTATTTTGAAATGTCCTGCTTTATCCATGCTTACAATCAGTTCTTGCCATCCCTAGACATTTCCAACCTGCCTCTCACACACACACACACACACACACACACACACACACACACGCACACACACACAGACACACACACGCGCACATGCTAGACACTCTTGTACTTGCCTCTCATGCCCAAACAGGCAAGCAGGCACGCACACACACACAAACGTCAGACACACCCTACATTCACCTCTTGCTCGCTCACACAGGCACACAAACGTCAGACACAGCTGCTCCCACGGGACGTGTGTCCTACGCCAAAAACGGCGTGTGGCAAGGCCCTGCTCAGTTGGTGCCCTTGGCGCCGTCTATGCAGGAAGGCCTGTACCCCCACATCCTGCTGCGCAACTGCCAGGTGAGTGCTTTGCCGAACACACAAAAATGGCCTTTACTTGTGGGGTGCACTTATCCGGGAGTGACTGTTGGCGGCAGACTCCAGTTCTTTCCACAAGAGAGGGCCTGCACGCCCCAAGGATGCGTCACCGTGTACACTTTTGTGCAACTAGGGGTGACTTGCCGCTCAAAATACGTTGGCGGCCATGGTTGCACGCTATGTATGCAAAGTGTTACCACTTACATAATGAGACACATTACTGGTATTAATTGGCATTGGTACATACAAGTTGCAAATAGCCGTGCATACAGGTTGTGCGGCAAAGATGCCTGCCTTCTACAGCTCCTGTGAACGAGAACTGTGGCTGCATAGAGCATGTGGTGCCCTTGCTTTTAACCTCACAAAAACCTAGGAGGTCCTTGCCGCTCATTTTTAAAAGTTGCACGTTGCACCCTGCCTATGTGCAATTACTTTTTTCTGGACCTTGCATGCTTGTGCTTTAAGAGGAACGTGTAATACTGCTTAAAGCCGGCCAAGGCTGTTTGTACGTACAGCATGTATCAGAGGAGTCCACCTTGTTAGAGGGAGCTCGAGTCACATGGCTGCACAGGAATGTTTACTCACAAAATAGGACTCACCACACACTGCCCTGCAGCTACAACAGCTACAAGCACTTTGCGAGCACCACAGTATCGCTGCTGAGCCTGATTGAATGGGTTGCCATAACCAGCTCTATATATTTTATTTTACTTTTTTGGTAGGGCTGTGGTCTGCGTGTGCACTACCTAGGGGTTGTTCTCAATGCATGCGCGTTCATTCCAGCGGAAGTTCACACTATGATCACGCGTATCATTCAAGCATGAACCTCTACACTAGTGAATTTTGCAGGCCCTGATCCATCTGGGCGATCCGTATTCTATTTCAGCATCGATACAGTGTCCCAGCAACCCCAACAGCGCGTCAGACGAAACATACACGGCTTGGTTTCTGGTGGGTCATGCTGCAAATTAGGCACAAATTCACTCCCCGATTGATAGTACAGCCAATTGTGCGTGTCTACCAAAGAATTCTAAAAAAACGCGAATATAAAAATTAATCGTCAGGAACTCACACGCCTGGTTTGTGCTACCTCACGCCATGTTAGTGTTGTGTTGTGATTCTTATATACGTGCAGCCAGCACCTGCAGCACTTGCTTGAGCCTTACCTAGTCGACCTGACTATTCTGGCTGTATCCGTAAACTGTGGGCTTGTCACAAGATTGTGTGGAGGAGAAGTTTGTCGTGCAATATGCGTATCACAACAGTGTGCTTGTTTGGTATACTGAAGGTAATTACGCACAAACACACACGCACACGCGTAGTAACGCACACAAACATATACATACGCACACACATGCTGACAGGCTCAGCATGAAGGGCGTGGGGGTGCCAACTTTAGGGGTTTGCCCTCCATTCGCGATTGTGAGATCATTATGATGATAGGCTTGCCAGGTACAGCCGTGTGCAGTGTGCAGGCAGCAGGTTTTTTCAAAGGTGGAACAAGACTAGAAGAATCAGGCAGGCCAAAACGCCCCTCGTAAGCCACTCTGGTACCAGGGACCGTGCTACCCAATCACCACTGGCTTCAAAAATTAACCTGTTGGTCTGAAGGTGTGTTGAGGCCATAGTGGTGAGTGAGGTAATTTACTGCAATACTCTAGAACAAGCAAATCCAGCTCTTGTCTGAGGCTCGGAGGCCTGTGCAGTGGTGGATAAGCACCAAATCCAGCAGGTATACAAGTGCTCGGACTTTGTTCCTGTGACGAGGAGCAAAATAGGTGTGATACTGACATTATTGCCGGACATGCATGTATTTCTAATTGCAAAAGTTCAATTGAAAAGGGAGTATGGTGCACCTCACGCCCCCCCTCATTTTTTTCCCTTCTCAGGCTCTGGGAAGACCATTTGGGCCCAGCAATATATGCTCTTGCACCCAGATAAGCAATACATGCTGCTTAGTCCGGAGACCGTGTTGGATCAAATGAGGGTGAGCTTCGTGATAGCTTACAAAAATAAGCTGAGAAAAGAGAACTAACGAAGGTGCTTTGGATTAAGATTTCGACGGAGCACAAAAAGAAGTTGAGAAGCAGAGCGTTCAAAAGGGCCTGGCATTGTTTGTTATATAGCTATTGATATCATGCTAAAGCTTCCTCTGCAAAGTGGTAAAAAAGACAGCACACACAGGAGGAGGCAAGAAGAAAAATCCCGAGTCACGTGTAAATTTTGGGCCTCCGACCCAAAATGACCCACCCCCAACCCCCCCTTCCTAACCCCCCCACACTAATAAAAAGAGTGTCAATCTGCTCAGAATTCAAGCAGCTATCTGCCTGCACAGTTATCATGTCAATTAATTAATGTGGGAAGAGTTATAGGGCAAAAACTGGTTTGCACACGCTCTTGCACTGACCACCTGACTAGTGCACAAATCCAGCCAAGACCTTTGCCAAAGCACTTTTTACTTCATTCATGCAACTTATGCATGATGCAATACGTGAACTGCAAGTTTGGAATCAGTTGCTGGTAATTTGCCTGAACATACCCCTGCGGCCTACTTGGGGGCATTTCATGCATTTCTATGACCAAGCACCCAGACCCCCCCTTAATCAAATCACCCAACAAGGGTGCCAATCAAACAGGCTTGAGCTGAGGAAACCAAAATTATATTTATACTTTATGAAAGTGGCCCAGTACAATTCTGGAGCACCCCCCAAAAGTTCCCCAACCCCCCCTGGACCCCCTCAAAATTGACTCTTTTACACACCAATCGATAGCTCTCGACGTCAGGATTCCGAATGTGTAGTTTACATTTCAATCGACACGTGACGCCAAAACGTTATGATCCTTGACGCCTCCTGGCACACGAAATTTTCTTTACCTACGTAATTTTCAATGACGACATCATAAGAGGAAATGAAGTCTGTTACTTTCAATTAATTGCGAAGTGCAGATGCATTCACAAATACGCCTGCACACACACACACACACACGTACACGCACACGCACACACACAAACATAAGTACACATACATATAAACACACATACACACACTTGCACAGCTGCTGGGCCTGCGTAAAGCATCTCGCAACAACGCGCCTCAAGGCATCTTTGACGGCAGCCTAGTTCTTGAGTCATACATGGGAATGGCCTCTGTTATGTTGAACCAGCTGCTGGCGAGGGCAGCAAAAGTGCCCCGCAATTATATTTTGGACCAAACCAAGTATGCAGCAGAGCGCGTTTGTGTCACAGTTATAAGTTCGAGGTTGGGAGTGTGTGTGTGTGTGTGTGTGTGTGTGTGTGTGTGTGTGTGTGTGTGGACATATTGCGATTTGGTTCTGGAACATAGAGACCTAGAGACCTAGAAACACGCCTCCTTACACTGTGTTTTTGCTAGCTATCATAGGACAGAGGTATATTGGATCAAAAGATAACAGCATGCGCCACCCCTCACGCTCATGCAGAGAACTGTGTGGGGGTCTGAAATACAAATGTGCACGCTTTCAATCACCATGCAAGGCTGATGTTCTACACACAGGCTGTGTTTCTGCAATTACATGTTCTGTGAGGCTCTTTGTATTGTCTAGGCTCTTTGTATTGTCTAGAAGGTTCACAAAAAAATTGTAGCATGGACAAGAGGATCACCCACCACTAAATCCCCATTGTTTTGTTGCACCTACGCTCCCTTGCTTCACTTGCTTCTCTCCCCCACTCGTTTGGTGTTGTATTTGCTCTTTTGCCCCCGCCAACCCTCCCTTGCAGCACATCTTCGGCAAAGCGAGCAGCACGTGTGGCCCCTTTCCGTGCAGCTGGCTTCCAGGTCAAGGCCGCTTTGGCTGCCCCTTTAGCCGACTGGTTGTACGCTATGCAGGTAGGGGAGGGAGGGCTATTTGTGTGCCTTTGTGGGGTGGTCTGAGGTTTGTGGCAGCATTGCACGTGAAAGCCAGAATTGTGAATAACGGTTGGTTGGTGGGTGGGTGGGTCTCTTAGTGTCTGTAGCTGCTCTGTGGTTGGTAGGATAAGCTGAAGCAAGGAAGGAGTTGTATCCCAGGTGTAGCCGAACGGAGGTGGACTTGCTAATTTCATAACGAGTGGTATCTGGGGACTAGGGCTGCAAAGTTTTAAAAGTGCCTGAAATTGAATTCTAGAGCCAGGTTTGTTCAATCTTTGTAAAGTGTGCATTCAATTTATTCGGCCTGTAGCACAAACGCGCCGTATGGCACGTTACTTGTAGGGACGTTAGAAAGTGCATTCTTTGGTGATTGTTTTGTATCCGCTGCATGTGAGGTTTTGTGCTTGCCTGTGCTAGATTGCTCCTATCCAGCTACAAGAATACATCTTTGCCATGCTCTGAGTGCAGGAGCAATCAAGGAAGGACACAGTGGGTATGAGGCCGATGCCTGACCAGGTCATCGCTGAACTCACGGGTGAGCTTTGGGGGAGAATGGAAGGAGGGAAGGGGTCAGAAAGCATGCATGAAGCAAGTCTGCTGCACTCCGACGTCGAGGAGAATGGAGCCCCGCGTGCAGACTGCAGCAGAGAACAAGCAGGGAACAGAACAAAAGTACGCTCAAGTTGATGCCTTCTAGGAGTCTCACATTTCACAAAGGTACAGCTTGGCAAATACTACAGCTTGGCAATTACTTGAACTCAGAGTGTTTTTTTCTTGATATGTGTGGGGAGTGTATGTCATTGTCTGTATAGTTTTCTGTGCTGTGTGTTTTATGTGGAGTAGGCCAGAACCTCACAGATGCAGGGTAGATGTGCTACTTTTGGCTGAAAAGTACCCTAGTCCAACATTCAGTAATAAGCTTGCTTAAAGCTAGACTTACTTAAAGCTTAAAAATGATTCCTGGTCAGCGGTTGTCGTCTACCATACCAAGTGCCAAGTGCCGTTGTCATCTGCAACACCAAGTGCCATATAAAGCACCGTCTCCTCTCTGACCAATACAAGTTCAAACCTGTGCTGTTCGCAGCTGGCTTTGAAGTGCCGTTCCTAAACGGACCTGAGGGCTTTCAAGACATCCTACTTGTACATCGCCCTCCATCCATGCAGCCAATGCTTGCGCAGGGTAGGTCTGCTCTTCTTGATGGCAAGCCAGCATTTTTTTGTTGTGATTGCCTCACCAGCTTCCACTGTGGCATTGCCAAAGCACATGCAAACCAGTGCAATGCCAACACGTAGGATGACTCCATAAATGCTCCTGCAGTTTCCATCATGCTCATGTTTGGAATAGTGCACAATTTGAGCATATTCAGCAAGTCTTATGACCTTGATATCACTGTTTTTGCAGAGATGCATAGCTCATATTGTTCTTGCAACTGTATTTCAAGGGATTTCATGCCTTTTTTGTTTTCTTTGTGTGCAGATGGGCAAGCCCGGGAAGAGCAACAGCAGGATCTGACACTGGAAGAGAAGTTACATCTCATAGACCAGAAAGTGCTTGAGCGACAAAGAGAGAAGGCCAACAAGTGGCTAAGCTTAGACAGGTGGCCATTTAGAGTCTGCAGGAGGTGTTTGATTATGTTGTGTGTGTGTGTGTGTGTGTGTGTGTGCGTGTGTGTGTGTTGTGTGTGTGTTTGTGCATGTGCCTGAGTGGCGTGGATGTTGCTGCCATAGAATTGACAGTATTCAGAAGTATTCTTGGGTGCTTGGCAGAGAGACACAATGGATGTTGAACCACATAACTTCACCGTTTGTGTATTTTATCACTCTGACGCACACACACACACACACACACACACACACACACACACACACATACACACACGCACACACACACATACACACACACAAACACACTCACCCACTTGCTCACTCACGCACGCACGCACGCACTCACTCACTCACTCACTCACTCACTCACTCACTCACTCACTCACAGGCACAATATACACACAACTTTGTTTCCACTAATTGTCTGATCCGCAGGATGCAGAAAGAGGAGCGAAGCGAACAGCAAGGACCCCCTGATTCCTCTAACAATTCGACCATAATATTCCACGAGCAAGAAGGGCAGCACCAGCTTCAGAACCATATTCAAGGACCACCATTTGAGACCCAAATAGTTAATCAACCAATGTTGTTTCAGCATGAAGCTAATCAGCTTATGCATCAGCAAGTGCTATTAATGCAACATCAGCCTTTCTCTGCTTTCCCTTATTAATTGTGAAGTTCGCTGTTAAGAGCTGTCAATTGTATACTGTGAACATATTTAAAACTTATCATTATAATCCTTTCCAAACTGACTTCTGTGTGTGGATGGGTTTTTACGGATAGATCTCCATTAAGCCCAGAGACGGCAATAGAGGGAGTGTTTGGATATTGCATGTAGCGGGTTGCGAGAATTCCCTCAAACAAACCATATGGAGATTTTGGGCAGGTTGCTGTGCAACTTGTGAAGCTGAAAGCCTGTAGGTTACAAGGGTTACAAAGAAAGGCCTTCAGTCAAGAAGTGCGACTGCTAGCCTGCTCATAAAACGCAATTAGTTTGAGTAAAAAATAAAGCTTTGGCTTACGAAAGTAAACAAATCGTGGGCTCCTGTTGGGGGAAACAGAGGTGCATATTTCCTGCGGAGAGAAATCATGTGGGGATTGGCGCAGTGGAAAATACAGGTGGGGGAATTACTTTGACTCCATGTCGCTGTCTCAAAACGTAGGGATTTGTTTTTATTATGCGAAAAAGTTTTGATTTAAAATATTATTTGTGGCGCCAATGATGTGACATTTTAGAACGTGCACTTTAAACTAATAAATCGAGGTATCATCAGTCTTCTTTTTGCCCTGTCAGCTCGAACAAGGGTATGAAGTCGATTGCAAATTAATCTGCACGCGAAATTAACGCGTACATACAATAAAGAAAAAGGCAATACTTAAAATTCTTCTGCCTGCATGCACTCGTTAAATCTTGAGAGGTCCTCCTCGAACCTACCTTGTCAAAATGTACTTGTGCTTACGGATGCTGAGTGCATTTCTGTAGAAGCCAGTTTGCTTGCGCGGTCGTCTCCAGTTCTTGAACACTGGTAAGTCAAGAGTTGAAATTTTAGAGTGCTGCCCTCAAGGGTGGAGGGGCATTTGTTATGCTTCATTTTCCCTTCTTACTTTATTTAATTTGTGACGCCGATGGCTGCTGCTTTTCAGCTGTTCTTTTCCTCGGCCCAAATAGACCTTGACATGTTTTATCAATCATGCTTGCTTTCCTTACTTTGCCCATCTCACGCACTTACAATGATTGGCAGTCTTCTACCCCCCCCCCTACGCTGCTCTCGCCCTGTAATCGTTTTCATTACATTACTTCCTTGATCTACCTAACTCTGATCTATAATTACACAATTTGCGTATTGTGCAAACAGGATCAGTGAATTTGCCTCGGAGGTCACACTCCCTCTCAAAGCTTTGGGGGATAATCCTGATACTTGGAAAGCACTAATAACGGCTGCCTCTTCTGGTGATAATGAGCTGATTGCCTGGGATCTGCTGGAAGGTGTTCTCTTCTTGGCTGACAAATATCACTTCAAGGTCAGGCAGAACACGCACAAAACTACGTGAACAAAACTACATTGACACTGGAATTCCTAGCCAAATAAGTAAGCATTCTTGGATCGGAGCACCCTCTGCCTAACATTTGTGCTGTGAATGTATAAGCACTTCACAAACTGGAAGGACTTTAATCATCCGTTTCTGCGCTTGCACTGTTCTATGCAGACCGTATTGGAGAAGTGTTTCCAAATGATTGCAGCTGCTGTTCAGGCGACACAGCTGAGCAAAGATGGGCGTCTGTGGCTTCCTACACCAAATAGGACAATGGGCAACATGTTAGAGCGTTACAATGTACGCTCTCTGTTTTTACCTATGTAGAAGTATTAGAAGTGTAATTGTTTAGAATGTCCATTAGAGTGTGGTTTTTGGAGGAATTTGGCTAGTGTGAGCGATTATTGAAGTCCTTATTCAATGCACGCCGGCATTAACCAGCGTTTTGCTATGATTTTCAACTGAATTCAAGCCTTGTCTGTTTTGCTTTGCACCAGGAGCGACTCACTCTCGCTGAAGAGGGCTTCAACTTCTTTGACCCAGGACACCCTGCATACGGGCCAAGGTACTTTTATTCTGCATGAATTCCGTGTTTTTCATCCCTTTTTCCCACCCAGTGACTTACCTAAACACGTCAAGGGACGGCCCCACCCACTCAGGGTGTTCACAGTCCTAAACATTGCTTGGCACAATGTGTTTACCCTGATAACAGCAATACCACCTACGGTGCATGCAGGTGGCTACAAATTTGCTTACAACTGAATGCAGAATGCATGACGACGCATCAACTCTCGCAGCTGTGTCATGACCACAGGAATCAGTATTAGTGTAAAGATCCAGGAGCTCCGATGCAAAACAGGGACAGCAACTTACTTTTCCTCGTAGGAAAGTGGTTTTTTATACGTCCTGCATAAACCCTTCCCTCAACCTTACAGGCATATGTGCGCAATAGATTGATCAAGGGTGACTTCATCCTTTTTTGGGTTAGGGCTTAGGTTAACCCCTTTTGGTCCTGTACTTTTTACCACGCATATTGTACCAAGCTGCTCTGATGAACAAAGTAAAAAACGCAATGCAAGAATGTGGATACTCTTCCGTTAAATTGGTTAAAAAATTGCACTTCGTTATCAGACACCGTCAATTCCTCCATCAGAGAGGAAAATTAGGAGGCAGAAAAGAATGAGGAAATCAGAAGTGTTACATACTCGGTCTGAGACTAGCTCTTGATGAGGGTTGGAAACGGTACTGTTACAGATCCTTCCCTATCCTCAGATCAGCAGATAACCTATCAGACTAGGACAGATTCTCCACACTATATCAGGCTCTTCTTGAGGTAGTCCCGGGCTATTATTGTATGCTAGCTGCAGGCACGGGCTCAGGAACTGGCTACCTATGCAACACCTGCTGTTTCCTTGCACGTACTGGAAAGGGCACGTCTAATATGGACAAATTTAGCAGCGTAGTTGACAGAATGAACATGGAGCTTTAAAGCAAGTTTTTGAACTCTTTCAAAATCACGACCCGTGTCCTTGATTAGCTCCAATGTAAAACGTATTGTAGATGACGGTGCCACCCACGCCCAAAATGACGGGCGGTGTGGAGAGTAGTGGAAGCTCCTTAAAGGAGTGTTCCTGTGCAGCGCTCAACTGGTTCTGAAATCTAGTGTCCTCACAGTCCTCGATCTGAATTAGGTGGAAAGCAGCAGTGTGCTTTTCCCTGAGAAGAATGCTGAGAACAAACATCATTACATCTTGGCTGCAAGGAAGTGTTGGTTCCAAGGCAGATATGAAAAGTCAAAATACGCTAATTCAATTGAACAAGCCCTTGGTCCTGATTGTGCTTTGCTGTTTGAGGTGTTGAAGGCAACTAACGGGAAGTGCCTGCTAATCTGCTTTTACATCTGATTTCGATCTTTATACATGATCTGTATCCGGCAGGTTCAGTGCTGTAGGGCTGGCTATGAGGCTCGGTAGTTTTTGTGAATTGGCAGTGGCCGAGATGGGTGGTCATCCCTGTGGACCCTTATTAGCTTAGCCCTGCAATGTCTGTGCCTGGAGCTCATGCTTGTTTGAGGCTGGTACTCCAGTCTCTTTGTGACTTCTTCCTTCCTTCTGGTACTCTGTTGGACCTCCCTGACTGGGCCTTTTTTGTCTGCCGGTAACGGAGTTTTACGGTACTCGGTACCAAGGTGTCTTACTTTTCCTTAATTTCATGTGGGGAGTGGTTTTCACTGCCTGCGTAATTTTTCTTACATATTTTTTACAGTCTTAGCCAGGCAAGTGCTGGTTCAGAGTTCATCTTGCAGCAGGGCCCGCAGCAAAAGAGTGATGTTCCAGACCATGTTTGATGTTCCAGACCCTCTCGTTGTATGCGTGCTGCTCCTCACTCATGAGTTTTTAAGCAAAATTATATCTGCCTCCCTCATTCTCGATATCCTCATTGTGACAGTCCATGTTCTTTACGTGCCCAAAACTCACAGATGATCCCCCTCTTTATTTTATTGCGGTCGGTTAATCCTGGCAGATGCTTGAATGTTTACTGATTGTATTCAGTGCTGCAATGTCAAACAGCATTGTGCCTTATTCATCATTTCTGGCCCGCGACTGCAAGCGGCTGATGCGGCTGAAGCGCGGCTGAAAATTTCTGCTTTTTCTTAGAACTACTTCAAGTTTGAAGGCTTATGAGCTCTTTCCTCTTTTGCTGTGAGACTCACAAAAGAAGAAGACTATTCTTCCAAATCAAAGAGAGGAGAGATCATCATCCTTCCAAATCAAAGAGAGGAGAGACAACACAGCAGCAGGCCCTTCTGCTAATAACGCAATAACTTCTTATGGGAATATTATGGGTAATTCTTATGGGTTCTTATGGGGTTTGGGTCTTGAAGAGCTATCCAAAATAACCTAGTAGAGGGCGCTGCCGTACCCCTGTGTGTGGCTGTGAAACCAAGAGACATTATACAACCTAACAAACGTGACATACATGTAATCGTAATTTAGCACTGTGTAGACACTCCCCCTACCCAACAAGCAGACAAGGCACGAGAACAACATACACTGTTAATGCCTCGCTTACTCGAACTCCGTAAATCCTTCACATCATCCTGCTAGGAGCACAGGCACCATCTACAGCAGCCACAAAAAGGAGCCTACCCCACAATCTCGGAGGTACTGGTCTACATGCCACGGCACTCATGAAAGAATTGAGCCTACATGCAACCAGATCCGCAACAAAAACCACACAGATGAGGCGACTCGGAGACGTTGAACATAAGCCCCAAAAATATCTGAGCAATACCCCTGGTGGTGTGCAGGCTTCTGCCTCTCAACCACCTGATCCCCACTGAAAGGCATTTCCTACTTTTATTTTCCAGGTAGGATGTCGTGTCTCTACATCCATTGGGTGGTGCAGAACACAAAACAACATCCTAATCCATACCGGTGATGTTTACATTATCTGCGTTTTTTTCCAGGCAACCCTCCACCACGCCAAATGTCAACATAAGTAATATTAGTACCAGTGTGGATCAGGGACTTTTTGCAACACCACTACATGTGATAGGCGTCCGTGTCCTGCCTAAGCCCCCCCATAAAGGTGCAGTTAACGTCTCCTCCCCCTCTTGATGTGAGAAGGACGTGACGGCTTATCAAAAACCGCACCGAGGTTGGCAAAACTACCAGATAACTATAAAATCGTTGCCTACATTATAAATCCCAGGGAAAGTCACATGACTCTTGATAGCATTATTCGTAAAATAGCATGGCATGTCTGCTGCAAACATCTGTTTACAAGAGCTGCAACCTGAGCTCAAGTGATGGTGTTGGGCCATACCTCCTGATTTTACACACGGGATATATATTTTCTGATCGGGTCTGAGGGGGGTATACCCCTGCCACATAATTTCAACACAGGTTTTGGTATTGCCATTATTTGGTATTTATAAGAATCTAAGTTCCAGATCAAACGTGGTTCCAGATCTAGAGTCGTTTCTTGCATCTTAGAATATGAAAGTCCATATGACCTGAACCACACAACACACACGCACACACAGCACACGTACGCTCTACACACAGCCATAAAGACACACTAACAATCACACGTACACGTACACACATACACACACACACACGTACGCTACACACACACACACACACACATACACACGCACATTCACACACACACATACACACACAAACGCACACACACATACACACACAAACGCACAGCATACATAAACTACACATACATACTCACACACATACACACACGGACGCATGCGCAAACAACGCAAAACCAGTAATGGATGTCTACCCAACCTGTATCAACATTTGTGAATGATGCTCAAATCACACCAGTTTTCTGGCGCACTAATTGGCGGTCTGAACAGCTTGTATTTTTCTAAATCTCTGATCGTTTGCAGGGCGCCTCCACAAGCAGGCGCCTGAGCACTGGCCTACGATCTCAGCTTGAGTCGCTGTTGGCCGCCAGCATTGATGCAGATAATGCAGGCCAAGATGTCAAAGAGCAAGGTGGGCCACAATCAGCAGGCCAGTCGCATTTGTCCCCAGACCGTCGGCATTTCACAATGGATATCCATTCGTTGAACTGCCCTGGTGTGCTTGAAGCAAAAGAAAGATGTGCCATCCATTCCATTCTTACGTGCAGGGATCCACGGAAGACCCGCTGCTTGACGTCAGCCACGGCAGCCAGAAACTGAATGTATTACTAAAAGAAAAGTTAAAATTTTCCCAAGCATGTCTATTTAAAGTTCAAAAGACTTGATGCCTGCCTGTGGATTCAAGATCCAAGTTGTGTTGTTTTTGTCATCTTGATGTAAACTACAGATGTTAGAAAAAAGGAAAGTACAGACAGGTCTATGGATTTCCAACCATTGACGTGTTTGACAGCCAGAAAAATTTCAGTACATTAAAAATCCAACGGCTGAGTTCAGCCGTGGTCTCAGCCGTGAGAAGAATGCAAAAACCACCAATAAAAGAACGGCTAAACGCGGCTGATTTCAGCCGCGAGTCTTTTCAACCGCGCCCTTTTCTGGTCGCGGCTACATAAGGAAGTATCAGCCGCCATTTCAGCCGTGTCTAAATGCGGCTGCCTGCAGCCGCATTGCAGCCGCGCACAGAAATGTCTGACGTCTTCCCTTTCCAAAAGTTTTTTGTAGATGCTACAAGTCTGACGCTACAACAACAATTATCACAAATGTTTAAATGTTTTATGTTTTACCACCATGATGTTTTACATACGCAGCCTAGCAGTCGCACGTTTTGACTGATGGCTTATCCTGTAAACCTGTAAACCTTAAATGAGGTGGATATCACGTTGAAGCATGCTAGTAATACTGAGTCGGTGCTGCCTGGAAATGGTGGGTATGCTGATGGTTGACATCTGATTAGGACTGGCTGTTTCACAATTTTGTGCCCCCGGCTGAGCCTGTGGCTGATCACATCTTGGATAACCGTACTCTGGACATCGCCTCTTGTGATTTTTTAACCTGAACCCCAAATACTTTTTAAGGATAGTAAACAAGTTTAGGTATGCTGCAAGCAACTGTTTGAAGTGCAAAAGATAGGAGCCTCAATTGCAGCTAGCTTCAAGTAAAGAAGACGCACTCCCACCAGTGGTCCTACAACCTTTGAGGAAGTTTCCGTCCGCTCGTTACTTGTCATCAACCTGCATATGACAAAGACAGGAGATAGGGTGATATTTTATTCTGTTTGTATCACGAGGTGCACTAAACACTGTTATTTATCGACCTGAAAACAAAAGACAGAGGAACAAGTGAAAACACTGATAAAGACACTGCTATTTCTCTGTATGGTGGAGGATTTTCACGGGCCTTGGTACCAACTGCTTGCAAAGTGTTTCCTCTATATGGCGTTCACGCAAGGAAAGCGAGGATTATACAGTGTAAGCATCAAAGTTTCTGTGTCTTCACAGGGCTAAGCAATAGCTGATCAAGCCTCAGCTAGCATGGTTTGTAAGTAAAAAGTCATTTGCCAATTCTTGCTCCAGTGCGCATGTACCACAAGCAACATTTCACATTTAGGATCAGATTACAGTCTCGGCCTACCCCAACCAAGGACTGCAAGGCTTTCAAGGCAGTACCTAATTCCCATATACGTGGTTCAGGTGATTTTTGAGCCATAAGAAGCTGGACTGGCTGGAGAGAGTGTGACAGTGGCAGCACCTTTTGTGGAACATGAGACAATCATGATGGGGAGGAAAACACTCAAGGCTGTGAGAGCATGAATTTCAAAAGAGATAAGGGTCATACTCCAAGTACCAGTTCCTAGACTCTAAATAGGTGAAGGAGGCTTTCTCTGTGTTCTATCAGCACAAACACCCCCTGAATACTATACGATTATACAGCCAACCTTCACTTTTCTTACCTCTGAATCTGAACAGTATTGTCTGCAGAACATATGGCTGAAAAGAGTGGTTAGCCTTCTGTTGGGTGGGACTCTAGCTTGTGTGAGCACTAGTGGAAAGCCTTTCCTTATGGCATGCTGATGTTTTATCAGCATAGACTTTTACTGTAAGCCTTTTTCTACCTTTTTGATGGCGGACACGTCCATTCCTTCTCCAGATTGGCCAAACAGAGCTATCTTGGATACCTGCGCAAATGTGAAAGGATGTTGTGGTGTTGTCTATATGCAGAGACCATGCACTGGGCAAAGGTGGAAGGATTCTGTTTAGTGTGCACAAACAATATCATGCCATTCTTGGTGCTTTTGCAATGTGGTCATCCGTAATTACATAAAAACGGCTGAACCAGGAGGCATCAAAGTTTGTTTTCCTGACAGTCAAATGTAAATTTTGGGCCTCTGGCCCAAAATGCCCCCCCCCAAAACCCCCCTTCCTTTCCACCCACACTAATGAAAAGGGTGTCAATCTGCTCAGAATTTGAGCAGCTATCTGCCTGCACAGTTCTCATGTCAATTAATTAATGCGTGAAGAGTTATAGGGCAAAAACTGGTTTGCACACACTCTTGCACTGACCACCTGTTTAGTGCACAAATCCAGCCAAAACCTTTGCCAAAGGATTTTTTTACTTCAATCATGCAACTTATGCATGATGCAATGCGTGAACTGCAAGTTTGGAATCAATTGCAGGTAATTTGCCTGAACACACCCCCGCGGCCTACTTGGGGGCATTCCATGCATTTCTGTGACCAGGCACCCAGACCCCCCCCTCTAATCAAATCACCCAACAAGGGTGCCAATCAAACAGGCTTGAAATGAGGAAACCAAAATTATATTTATACTTTATGAAAGTGGCCCAGTACAATTCTGGAGCAC
>Ga0307945_1002157_pt1 | contig 15853 bp, 10 predicted proteins | sample OrgLakmetagen228_FD_201818 | JGI IMG/M metagenome (GOLD analysis project Ga0307945, IMG submission 201818) | Saline water microbial communities from Organic Lake, Antarctica - #228 | ecosystem: Environmental > Aquatic > Non-marine Saline and Alkaline > Saline | place: Antarctica: Organic Lake...
CCTGACCCGTACGTCATTCAGGTGCTTGATAATGAAACGACCCTGACCCGTACGTCATTCAGGTGCTTGATAATAAAACGACCCTGACCCGTACGTCATTCAGGTGCTTAATAATATAACGACCCTGACCCGTACGTCATTTAGGTGCTTGATAATGAAACGACCCTGACCCGTACATTATTCAGGTGCTTGATAATATAACGACCCTGACCCGTACGTCATTCAGGTGCTTGATAATGAAACGACCCTGAATGAATCTTGCATCTTCAAAGGCTTTTTCATCCGCTTTTTTTGGTGATGGCTCAGATGATCCAGGCATCTAGAGTGTGCGACGTATGCACATATATGAGTGCAGTCTTGTTTTTTGGGGGGAAACTCGTGGTGGCACAGGGGTCGAGAGTTTCTGTTGTATGGGTGGGGTGGGGCATGAAGGCTTTTTGGCTTGAACGATATCTGTCTATTCTTTTTAGCGTAGCTGGCTACCAACGTGGGTTTGTGCCGTGTGCATGTTGTATGTTCATTATTTACCTGGATGTGGATGTGTACATGCTCACTGGAGATGTTTAACACGTACGCACGCATTTTTGAGCGTGCACATATACGCACACATACTAAAACACACACGCATAGACACAAGCTCACACATAACACACACACACACATACACACACACTCACGCAGGTGGTCAAGGAGTACACAGGCAAGGTGGACCTGCTGCTATCGGAACGCAAGGATGAGGTGTCCAACCAAGAAGAAAAGGTGGGCACACAAAGGCTGTTTGATAGTGTAGTCAAGAAAGCAGGTGGGCACACAAAGCCTGAGTTTGATAGTGTAGTCGAGAAAGCAGGTGGGCACACAAAGCCTGAGTTTGATAGTGTAGTCGAGAAAGCAGGTGGGCACACAAAGCCTGAGTTTGATAGTGTAGTCGAGAAAGCAGGTGGGCACACAAAGCCTGAGTTTGATAGTGTAGCCGAGAATAAAGGTGGGCACACAAAGCCTGAGTTTGATAGTGTAGTTGAGAAAGCAGGTGGGCACGCAAGGGTTGAGTGCAGCAGGTTGTGCTTTAAGTTGCTGCAGCCTCAATGGTGGGCCAAAGCAGCCATCAATCCAAATGGTGGGCCAAAGCAGCCATCAGTCCTATGGTGGGCCAAAGCAGCCATCGGTCCAATTGCGACCACGGTCTGCTTGAAGTTTCTGAGAGGCCGTATATTGTTTCATTTTTTAACAGTTCCTCTCACGCAGGTACGCGCGCACAAACATACACACACGCACACACGTACATACATGCATACAGACACACACACATACAAACACACACACACACATACACACACACATACACACACGCTTCACACTACACAGGAGAAACAGGTTGCCGCGCAGCAAGCCCAAGCCAACGCATACGCCACCCTCACCCCATTGGCCTTGCCTGCACCAGGCATGACAGGTGACCAGTATTACCAGCAACCACAAGCGTCTGCCTTTGACTACGGAGGAGGAGGAGGAGGGGGCTTTGGCGGGGGCTTTTAGATTTTGTGTGTGTATGTCGAGTGTGAGCATGAGCGTTTATGTGGGCGTTTGAGACTGTGCCTCAATTTGTGCCAGTGATTGTGTGTGTTTGTGTGCGGAGGCCCTGAATGAGGGCAACTGACGGCTTTTTTGGGCTAAAATTAACGGAGAAGGTCGCTTTCAGCCAAAGGCTGTGTATGCTGGACATAGTGCAGTGAAATGCAGGCAGAGTGTTTACACAGAACTTCGAATACTGAACTGGCAACACAAGGGTTCTTGACTTTGTATGGCTATTTGTGCCCCGATCCTTCTCTTCCTGCTTTGTATGTAAAAACATTGGACTGCTTGCATCACCGAGAAGCCTTGAAAAGGGCCCCAGGGATGCAAAAAACACACTTGAGCGGGGCGCGGAGAACGTCTGTGTGCTGCAAAGCACTGGTACCTGCAACTGCACTCATCACCTGCAGGACGATATCTATAATAAGGGCTGTCGTACTAAGGGAAATCCAGCTTACAAGGTTTACAAGAAAAAGCCTTCAGTCAAAGCGTGCGACTGCTAGCCTGCTCAGTTTATGTACAAAAAAATAGCGTTTGTTGTTGTTCTGGTGCAAAAAGTAAGAACATCCTGTGCTCTTGCCTTTGAGAATAAGGACTCATATCTCCTGCGAAGAGACACAGTATGGGGGTGACTGTATGGGGGTGTGTGCAGTGGAAAATAGCATGCTGTTCATCCTGGACATCATCATCAGCTTCACGCAAATCACAGGTAGGGGAGGAGCTGGGGTTCCATGTTGCGGTCTCAAAGCGAAGGGTGTGGACACGCAGTCTGAAACGGCCAACACTGCGAATGACATCTCGTGGGAGGTCTAGGAACGTGCACTTGGGAAGGCTGTAGGGAGAACGAGTAGCCAAGGCTTATTTTGTAATGCACACCATCTGTTATAAGTGTTTTGCTGTTATGCTCTCTTGGGCAGCCATTAGGCAGAGTAGGATGTCCAAAGCTCCTAGTGTCTCTCTCTCTCTCTCTCTCTCTCTCTCTCTCTGAGGTCCCCAACAAAATTCTGAATTGGGTCAGAGAATTGTAAAGACGCATTGTGGCACAAAAACAGTTGAACTGTAGGGGCTCAAGGCCACATTCTCGCATAACGCACCAAGAAGGAGTAGTGTGCGTCCCTGACACCAAGGATTCTTTTTAACACTGTCAACAACTGGGTTGTCCATCTCTTTGCCCTGTTCTAAGAAAGGAGTTGACCAGATCTGGCTTGCGTACATGCTAGCATGAATTGCATAGGTATTGAGGAGCCAAGTGTGAGCATGCAACCTGTTGGTAAGGACATTCTCGTGTACAAACTTTTTTACTCTGAAAGGGTCTCAGCGCTGCATCAACCGCAGTGGTCAGATTAAAATTTTTGTCACACACCGTGCCCAGGTATTTGAATGTGTCGGTGTAGGATAGTTGTGACCGTCATTTTTAGGAATCCAGCAGCATACAGAACCTGGGTCAGCCGGCAAGTGCTAAAAGTTAAGTGGTTTAGGCTTGATTTTATTTCTCCCTGGTCATTGATGATATAGTCACGAGAGTCTAGTTCAGTTTGGATTACTAGTTTGAATTACTAAGGCAACTTCAACTGGGGGATTGGATGCTCACCTCTGCAATTAAGGTTCACCTCAAAAGAAACTAAAACGCAGCTGAAAAGTTCAAATCATTTGCACGAGAGTAGGTAGCATGTCACACCGCTGATTTAGGAAGAATTTAAACTGAAGCGAATATTTGATCTCAAAATGAGGTGTTTGTCGCGTTGATGACTGGCAATATCTTTGTGTCAGTGCTGTCATGGGATGATTGTTCTCCTGGTGGCTGGCGATGCTAATATGAACCCCACCCCTCCAATATTAGTTGGTTGCTTTGATATTTGCGGGGATGATGGGGCGACCAGTACAGCATCCGGACGATTGCAGGTTTTCCTGTTTTTGGCTAAAAACCGGTGGAAAGAGCCACTTTGATACAATCCTAGTTTCAGCTGTATTGGGAATCTGAAGATTTTGCATAGCCAGCCGTTCGCTGCTACTTATACCTATGCAGACAAAGCAGGATCCTAGGGAGCCTGTCTTGCTGATGGCTTTGAAGATCATGCTGCATGCTAAATTGTGTCTCTCAGTGATCATTTTTCTTATTTGCGTGTGTTGGCATCCAGAAAGCATATGCAGAGCACCGTCTAGTTGATGAGGGCAGAGGAAGCAAGTAGTCTAATCGAGCGCTTAATCCATACAGCATGCTCTTTGTTGTGCAGGGTTCCTGTTCTGTACTTCATGCACTTGGTTTTAACAGGGACATAGGATGCTGTTAGGTAAGCGTTGCTAGCGGCTCCATTGGCAGTGCCATTTTTGATGAGGTTCTGGTAGTACCTGGCATTCATGGTAGTTTGCTATGGTATTGGTGTTTCCCAGAGGTGGTTATCTGAGGCCCCAGATGGGGGTGTTTGAAATGTGAATTGAGTAGTGTTCACCCAGCTGGTTACAATCAAGCTCGGAACCCAGAGGTAGCCCTTGCTCTGCCCTACTGATAGCACCTAAGCTTGAAAGCAGCCAGTTCCGGTGCATACGTCTAATTACCCGCGACGTGAACCCTATTTTTCACCACCATTCTCTCATATCTCACCACCCACTGACCTGATTTGTGTCATCCATCTTCATATGAATTGTCTATATTTTTCAATAGAGAATGTCATTGCGACAAAAATGGGGCAAAACGGAGCAGTACTTGGCCAGATACCCCATTTTGGCCCATTTCCATTAATAAGAGCAAAAGGAGTGCCAAAAAGGGTGGAAAACCAAGTTCCACCATATCTGGATTTTAGCATCCCAAACGACTCCTTATCATGTAAGAAGTACTCCTGTCGTGTTTTGAGGTGAAAAGAAGCCCTTGTTAGGGTGCTGTGGCCCAAAATGTGAAATCTCAGTGCCAAAATTTGAACTGAGATTCTGCCCAGGCCACTGGGGAGGGCCATTTTGCCTTGAGCTTTGTAAGGGAGTCCAGTCATATTATTTGAACACGGTTTGCACCAAAATAGTCATATTCCAGGACTTTTGCTCAGATGACCACCTCTTGGTACTTCCTAGTTGTGGAGGGGGTGCATGTGTGCTTGCAAGGCGTCATGGTAATTGGATAGGTACCAGAGCCTTGAGGTAGGTGACTGGGATAAGTTTGGTTGCAAAAATCAATGTTCTCCATGTTCTTTTGCAAGGATATATTGTAGAAGGGATTTCCCTCAGGGCCGGCCGTTTTGATAGAGGTATCCGCAACGTCAGAGTGTTATGATCAATTTTCTAGCAAGAGCGTCAGCATATTCGTCGCCTATATTACCTGCGTGGGATTTGACTTTGTGGAAATGAATGGGTGATGGTGACTGGTGGATTGCTCTGGCAATGGATTGGAGGACATCTCCCTGAATGTAATGGCGGTGGAGGCTTGGGTGAAAGAGCTAAATTTTAAATTTGGTGTAGCAAGGCTAGGCTAGGCTAGGATAAAAAATGCCCTGCCTCTTTGATCCTTTTCTCCTGACAAACTAAATCTGTATTACTGAGACTTTTACATGATAATTGTACAGTGCAAGTAGCTAATTACATTTTGTCTAAATTGTCAGAACAGTGTGGAACGTAGGTACGCATCACACATTAATGCTTGCCGCCCTTTGGGCCACCGTGCTCTGTCTCCGCAGAAAACTTATCCACTTGAGCAGCGTACTCCTCCTGTAACTCTGCAGGACATACAGAGCAGGGTCACAACCAGCTGACTGATCTCGCTCAAGTTGTAATCCCAGCAAATGAGGTTCCATCCATCTGTGCTTAGGACGACAAGGCCATGCAAACAATTCCATCCAGGCCACTTTGCCAGGATGGCTTGATTTGAACTTGGAGCTTGGAGTGTGTGGTTTGCATGTCCCTTTTCCTTATGCAGCATCAACAAAATAACAATGAAATATTTCAATCAAGAAAGTACAAGGGCTGCTTGATCCGTTCTGTTATGTCCAGATGTGACTCAAGTATGCTCAAGTTTGCCTTCAGGAGAGCCTATATTAGACGGGCCTTTTCAACGCATTGCTATAAGCTGTGCCCCTAGCCTTGTTCAGAGCTCAAGTATGCCTTCAGGAGAGCCTATATAAGACGCGCATTTGTAAGCTGGCTTTTCAACACATTGCTGTAAGCTGCGCCCCTAGCCTTGTTCAGAAAACACACTTCTTGCTCACCATTTTGGATATCTGGGCGTGCTCTCTGCTCAGGATCTTTTGTGTACGGAGTTGGAGGAACCTTCTTTACGATGGGCGCGCTGGAAAGGGTAGAAAAAGAGGCATTTCACAGGTTGCTGTATTTAAAACCAATTGAGAGACTGATTTGCTAGGTCCAATAAAAAGAGCCACTGCTTTTTTTGCATTGTTTGCTGAGGAGGAGGATTGAGGCCCAAAAGGGTGTATTTTAGTTGTTCCTAAAGTACGGGCCCATCAATTTGCTAGATTCAATCTGTGCATCAAACCTTCAGGGACAGGCCCTTTGAACCTTACAAATTGGGTGCCTAATATTTCGTAGCTTGAACAAACATGTATGACGGATTACTTAGAGCAACAAACTTGGTGATTTCTTTGTGCTTGAAATCTTCGCTATGCATACATTTGATTGCGACAGAAATGAAGTGAAAAGAACTTGTGGCGGGAGAGATGCACCTTAACACTCTCAATGTCACCCTAGGGTGAAAATTGTTAACTTATGCAATTAGTCCTGTTGGCATCCAAGCACATGCTCATGACCACCATGCACAAGCTCATGACCACCATGCCCATGCACATGAACAGACTAGTCTGTGATCTCAGCTTGAGTTTGAAGCTTGCTTAAATCCAATATGAAGTGACGTAAGTTGTTGCCCCTTGGACCAGAAAAGGAGCATGTCCAGACATTTGCTCGGTCCACCCCCTCCTATGATTTTCAACGACCAGAATGGTACGCAGAACTCAGATAGATGGTCAGCCGTAGCATTATTAAAAAGTCGAACCTTACCTGTGGTCAGGGTCTCTTGCAACCTTCGACCACGCCACCTCCTGGACCTTGGACTCTTCATCAACAAGTGATACCTATGAAGCACCAGCAGATTAAAACATTGTTACCTACAACAAACGAAATACCTATGCGTTTTCCCCAACAAGACCTATAATAGTAGCAAGTGATAGTGCCTGTTTATGCGCCTTTGGGAGAACAGCTTACCTTTCAGATGTTGCGTGAGCTATACATCCTTTTGCCCAAAATTTGTGTGATTATGAGCATGGAGAGCAGTAAAGTTTGTTTGCACTTCAAAAGGAAGCGCCTGTCTTCCAGCACAATGCATGTGTGCTTGATTGTTGTTATGTGCTGAAATGTTGCCAGTGCCCTCAAAATTCTGGGAGCTCCTCTTCTCGATAAGTTGTGGTGGGCTGCCTGTTTATACGCTTACAGGCGGCATGCGTGATATGGTTGTTCTTTGCATTTGGGCAGAAAATTGTATCAATGGTTAAGGAAGGATTGTTCATTGCGGTAAGCATGTTCAAGCAAGGGTATTGTGTAATAACCTTATACGAATAGAGCCAGGAACGGTAGCTCTGTTTCAACAGGTTTAACACGTTTTCAACAGACGGCATGCACGGACCTCTTCTCTTATCATCTTTAAGCGCCCTGATGTTGTGAGTTAGAGCATACGTATGGTAAGGAAACGACCCACACACAGACATCAACTGGAAGCACCGCTGGGTTTCTCCTCATTCAAAAAACTTGCCTTTCCATGCTTCTCATCAATGGTTTCAACCACCCCTTCGTGCAGCTTCCCGCCCTTGTGATAGGCCACCCTACAGCATCCCAAACGTTTTGTTGTAAGTGGCAGCGTCCGTTGTGCACAACCAACGCATCGCAGAGTAATTATTTGCTTCTCATCAGATCTGCTGATATGAAATCCACTCACTTGTCTCCAACGTGGAGGTTCTCCTTCTTGTTGGCGTGCGAAGCCATGATGGTTATGATGGTATAAAAAAATGTCTGCAATCGAGGTTTAAAAAAGCAGAATTCGTCAGGGATAGCGAAATTTGGAGGGTTTCTATGATGCTTTCAGTCCTCATGTCCTGGGGAAAGGAAACTTTTTTGCTCGAAAACTGACTGGAGATTGGGCAACATGCCAGACCAAAGAGTCGTCGTCGTGGGATGGCGCTGGTGCGAGGGGATCCATAGGAAATTGCCTTGCATGTCCAGGCATTGAAGCAATACAGGTACACTATGCACTCTCTTAGGCACGGGTGTATGTGTGGGTGACGGGTTGAGCACGGCTATGGCGAAACCAGCACCATTCCCCCCGCCGAGTGTCAGGCATTTTTATATTAATAACTTTTTTAATCATCGCATTCCCGAAACTCGCTTTCGTGCCTAAATTGCAGTTTTTTAGTCTCTCCCCAGGACCGGACATTTATATTGAGTACGCCGTAACAGCGTAATCTGTAATTTATTTGTTAACAAATCTGGCGGCAAGTTTGCACTTTCCTCGCTCAAGTCCATCTCCGACCTTCCATGTCATTTCTTACAGTTTTTTTTAGTGACTTAGAACTGTTTTTCCTGGTCCATGCATCGGGCAGTCGTAGTCCTCTCCACTTGCATGAAACTATGTCCCTCCGTTCATTAATTTGCAGAATTAGCAGGATTATATAGCTTTTGAACCAGTTCCGGTATTTCCGAAGGTCGTATATAACGGATTTCCGCCCAAAGTCCCTCCCACTAAAGCACGTATAATGTTAAACGTTGCAACGTTGCTAAAGGCACCAAAACAACATGAGCTGCTACCGCCTCGCTTACTAGGGCACGTAAAACCCTCCAAATTAACCTACAAGGAGCGACAGGCACCATGTATCACAGGAGCCGAACAACTAACCCGCTGCAAAGCTTCGGAGTTACCTGTCTACCTGCCACATCACTTGCGAAAAAACAATCCTACATGTCGTCAAATCCGCTACCAAAATCATACAAACCAGATGAGACATCGAACAAACGCAGTCCCCTGAAATATCACAGCAATGCTCCTGATGGTGTGCAGGCCCCAGCCTCCCAACCACCTGATCCCCATTGAAACGACTTTCCTCTCTTTATTCTCAGGTGAGATGTTGTGTGGCTCTGCATCCACTGGGCAGAGCAGAACACAACTTGATCAGATCAACAATTTCAGCTCGGTTGCAAATTGAATCAAATAATCAGCCACAGAATAACAATTCATTTCAAACAACCACCTGAATTAATGTAAATTAACTACTCTTGGTTGATTCAACCCCATTGCAAAAGTGGGCCTTGGTCACTAAAGAAAAAATGGCATTCCCCCTTGACTATGACCCCAAATTTCCCCATTACTGGAGTGAGCACCCAAGGGACAAAGTGTTCGGGGCAAACACCATGTCTTCTCCTCCCAATTTTCTGGGTTCTCCGACTGCCGGGGTAGCTGCCCTGAAAGCCTAGTGGCCCGTGGCAGACCAGACTCTTCGGGGTCACGGGTTCGATTCCGCCTGGTAGCGTGAGTACTTCGCTGTCCGACAGCTCCGTCTCCGTTTCCTTAATCCATGCTTGTGGTGGTATCACCCTTGCGTATAATTTATTTATTATTTCCACTTACTCTCCAGTGCGAGCAGCAGCTTGTGTTGTTTTTAACATTAATCTAACAGTTTTGATTAGGGATAGGGCCCATCTTTATAAATTCATAGGAGCATAGTACGTGTGGTATTGCTTCTGTCTTTCTGGGGGACCAGCGTCTCCACCCCTTGTGTTGCAAGTGTACAATTTCCAATCATCTATGTGGTGGACGTCCAGATCATCATGATAAACGTGTTTATGGCCTCAGTGGGTGTCATAGAGAAGGCCTTGTCTTTCTTGTACTTCCAGAGTTCTTGTTGAATGTGGCTAGTGCGCAAGAGAGTCAGACTCAGAGAGCAAGCTTCCAGTAGTGTTCATGTGAATTTGGAGCAGACCTTGAAAGCGTCATTAGAAAAGTACAGGGCTGAGTGATTTGATTTGATTGACATCTTATTGCGATTCTGTTTGATTGACATCTTATTGTGTGTAGGGCCTAAGCATTGCTGGAAAAAGTGAGAGCCTGACATATTTCATTTTCCCTTCCAAAAACACTCTTACTTCATACTGTTCCACACACTTATTACTATCTGAACGACCATGTTTACCCTTATAATAATAGCTTTCAATGCAGTTGCTTGCTGATAGAGAATACACAAATTGCGTATCTTGTCTTTTCTTTTCTTTTTTTGTTTTAGTACTTCATGTTGTAAAGGAGTGGCGGCTGAGTCCCTCCCGCTGAACTGCCCTGAGGAGGAGCTAGGCCCCAACAAGGGGTCCTGCCCCTGTCTTCTTTTCTTCAAAGATGCCTTGTCCTGGACATGCATGAACATTAAGGACGTGCATTTGCAGCAGCAGCTTGAGGGACGTGCGTGAACACTAAACGTGCATGGACATTAAGGATGTGCATGAACATTGAACGTGCATAAATACTAGACGTGCATGGACATTAAGGAGAAGGACGTGCATTTGCAACAACAGCTTGAGGGACGTGCATGAACATTAGATGTGCATGGACATTAAGGACGTGCATAGAAACAATCTCTCACCTGCTCAGCCTTCCAGGTCTGTCACGGGCTTCAGCTCCTGCTCAGAATACCTTGAGGTGCACGTTGAAACATCTCTGCTCTTTATCTTTAAGACTACATGGGCTCTCAGCCTTCCTACATCCCCCCCTACAAGCTGCTTGCATCCATGGCACCTCCATTTCTTTTGCCCCTCAAATGTTTTTTGATTAGTTACCATGTAATACAAATGTAGCTGGGAGGAAGGAGGAGGGGAGGAGAGGGGGGAGGTTAAAGACAGGCAAAAAACTTCCGTGGCGTGGTCCGTGGTGTGCCGTTTCGTGGCGTGGCGTGGAAAAACGTCACGAAGACCCTCCGTGGTGCCGTGTGCAACCTTGCCATGCACACTTATACACACACATACATACATACACACAAACACTCACACACAACTACGCGTGCCTGTCACACAGGGATTGCCATTGAATGACTCCCCCCCTGAATGACTCAGGGGCGAGCACGAGGCTCCCTTGCCAAAGCTGAGGTCGTGAAATGGTTTCAGGATGTGCCAGGCGTGAAGGATGTCAAATGGCTTCAAAAGCAGAAGCTTCAGGACCTGTTAGCAGCGGTGGGTAGTGGGTTGTGGCCGAGGCCTGGCACTATTTGTGCTTAAAAGCAAATTACCAGTCCCACCAGGCATGCAGGCCACTGCACTTGGGTTACATCTCTTCTCTTTTCAAAGGATTCATCTGCTCCCTCTCCTTTCCTTCTTCCAACACAGGCTGAACATTTCAATGTGACGTTTTCATAATGATTCCCGGCTCGCCGCCGGGAAAACATTATCAAAATGTTGCAGGTGAGATGCTGTCACAAAGCCACGACAAAAAAGTTGACGCGATGCACAAACAGTTTGAGCAAGCTCAGGAGTAATCGATCTACACTTTGCTACACTTTGCTACGCTGGAAACATGGATGGCTGGTCTCTGGGCTAGATTAGGTAAGGTAAGGTTACATGTTACATGTTGCATCACTATATATGCCTCAAAGGGCATCTCAGCGGAAGTTTGGAAAAAGCCTGAAACTACACCTGGCTAAACAAAAGAAACAGAAGCTAGAGGAAACATGAAACAGATGTATGTAGAAGAGAAAAGTGTATAGAGAAAGAGAACATTCGTTTTGAAGGAGCGCGAAGAGAAAGCATCAAGGAGAACGAGAAAAAAGCTGTTGATCTGTCTCAGGATGTGTGTATAAGAAGCCTCAGTCAGAAACAGGAAACAAGAGGCTGAGAGAGCCTCACAACCAGGAGTGCCTGGTTTTGTGAGGCTCTCCTCTCTCCTCTCTTGCTGCCCACCCCACCAGCTCACCCAGCTACAGCAGACCAGTCCGATGCTGTCCTCCACAACTTGCCAATTAAAACCGTGAGCCAGGGCATGCCTGGCCGCAAAGGAAGCCGGTGCCTAACTCGCCAGGAGCAGGTCGCAAGCTATAGTCGGGCCCTTGTTATGACTGCTTGTTATCTAAACCTTCAGCTCACCTTACTCCTTTCGTGTCTCCCTAGTATGGGCTTGTAATGCTGAGAGTGAAGTGTTGGTGCAGCTGCGTTTTTCTGTAGGGGAACTCTCTCTTCTCTTTGGGTTGTGTTTAAGTTGGTTTTGGCGCACCAGTCATCGCAACGGCTTAGCTGCTTTTATCCTGGCTAACCCTTAGCTTCCCTAATTTTTTATGTTGAGTGCCTCGCGGTGGTGTAGCTAGATCGGCCCGTTGCCTTTTTGCTCTTTACTAGCCCTGTTATCCTAAACCTCGTTCTTTCTACGTGGGCGCCAAAGTACGCAGGCTTTCCTTCCTTCTTTCTTTCCCGTGCTTAACCTTCTCGTACACGATCTGCCCCTTCTTCTCATCACCTTGGTTGTCCCCCCTACTTTCTGTTATCGCTTCCAGCTTGCCTCTCTTGCTTCCTCATTATTTATCAACTTTCAGTTTCGTTTCAACCTCGTAGTAGGGAGTATGGTATCTCCCCTGGACCTATGTAATACGCCATCATATACAAAAAAACCCTACACGTAAAGTAAAAGATTGGCGGGATTGGACCTACACTGATGGCAGCCTCCAAAAGGATGAAGAAGGGCAAGACACCGGATCAGGTGTATACCACCCTCACTTAAACGTTTCCCACTATGTAAACCCAAAAGGCATGGGTATAACCAACACCATCTCACGTGCAGAGCTTACAGCTATAGCAGCTGCAGTCATACACGGCTACTCACATATAGCCACAGACAGCCTTACATCACTGCACCAAATCAAAAAGCAGCTGTCACACCCGAATCTCCATCGCCACCACATCCAAGGAGATGTCCTTCAATCCATTGCTAAAGCAATCCGCCAATCACCATCGCCCATCTACTTCTTCAAAGTAAAGTCCCATGCCAGTATTATCGGTAATGAACATGCCGACGCCCTTGCTAAAAAGTCAGCAACCAACTACTCCGACATTGCAGACACCTCCATCAGAACAGCAGGCCCTGAGGGAAATCCCTTCTACAACATCCACTGGCTTGCAAAAGAAGACATAGAAAACCAAACACAAACCCATAATCATACCCATGCAACTAACATGGCCCATTCTCCTCCCCCAAAGCTTTGGTACCTACCAAACCACCGTGACGCCCTTCAAGCACACATGCATCCTCTCCATAATATGGGAATTGCCAAAACTGAAGCGAACTACCATGCGTACTACCAGACCCTCATGAAGGACGGCACTGCCAATGGAGCCGCCCACTAGCAATGCTTAGCTACCTAACATCATCCGATGTCCCCTTTAAGAAAAAATGTATCATTATGAAATACAGAACAGGCACCCTATATAATCAAAAACATGCGGTATTGTTCAAACTCTCAACAAGTCAAACTTGCCCCCTCTGCCCACAAGCAGACAGTGCCCTGCACATCCTTTCTGGGTGCCAACACACGCAAGTAAGGAATATGAACACCGAAAGACACAACTTAGCATGCCGCATGATCTTTAAGGCTTTCACCAAAACAGGTAGGCTCTTTAGGATCATGCGTTGTCTCCGTGGATATTAACAGCAACGAACGGATGACCATGCAAAATCTCCAGATTCCTGAAACAGCCGAAAGTAGGATCGTTCCCAGGCAGGTGGCTCTTCCCACCCCGCTTCTCAGATAAAGACAGGTTGACCTCCAGCCGCCCAGATACTGTGTTGATTACTCCAATCTCTACATAAACACGAAAACAACAAACCACTGCAGGGGTTTGGATTCTTTGGAGTGGCAGGGGACAACTGAGGGAGACTGGGAGCACCCCTGCAGCACCGTCAGCCACCAGCAGAGCCACCAACCCCAGACAGCTGTCTGCAGCACCGACCCTAAGACTTCAGCAAAGAACCTCGTCATGACATCCACCTCGTCGTGACATCCACCTCGTCGAGATCAAGTACTGTGAGGACACCAGACCTCAGAACCAGCTGAACGCCGCAAAGGAACAGCACAAAGACCTTTGCAACATTCTCCAAGGAGCCTCTGTTACTCTCCACATCATTCTTTTGATGATGATGGCGTATTACATAGGTCCAAGGGAAATAGCAAACTCCCTACTACGAGGCCCCTTTTGGGTGTGGGCGGCACCATCTACAACACTCACACTCTGAAGCCTTTCAAGGAACTGGGTCTTAATTCTCAAAGAGTTGAGAAGCTTGCCTCCAAGCTCCATGTGCTCTCTGTAAACTTCGCTGCTAAACTTGTCCATACCAGACGTGCCCTTTCCATTTCTGTTATCAACTCTAATCAGGAGCCGGTTTCAGGCCAAGCCTGCAACCCTCTTGATTCCCATTGATTATTCTTATCCTTTTCGCGATGGAGGAGCTTTACGGTACTCGGTACCAAAGTGGCTCCTTTTCATTTATTAATGTGGGGAGTGGCTTGCACTGCCTGTGTAGTTTTTTTCTTTTTTGTTTCTTTTCTTGTGTGTGCTTTAATCTTTAGCTTGAGCGCGATTACAAGCAGCTTGTTTACGATTTCCTTTCTCAACAGAACAATTGACCATTTCTCTTTATATCTGAGCTTATGGATTCGTGGCTGGCCGAGACCAGTCAGCAGCCGATCAGCCAATTAAATTGGCTGGAAACCACTCCCCATAGAGATCATCGCAACCATTTTCTGTGATGGAGGACTTTACCAGAACTGCTACTTCTCCTCCTTAGTTATTGCAGGGAGTGGTTTTACACTGTCAGTATGGTATTGTATGTTTCCAAGCATTTGCAGACGTCAGAGCATTGGATGTGAACTCATAGCCCTAACGCGTCAGCCTGTTGCCGCAAGTGTAGACTAGAGCTCAGCATGCCTTGGAGGCTCTGCACTTCTATTTTAATCTCAGCAGTGGAAGGACTTCTGAGAGCCTCATCATCATCATCATCACCACCATCATCATCACGCGGAAGCTCCTGCAAAGAAGCAGCAAGCGTGTTCAGTGCTTAGACGGACATATATTCGTACATCACAAAACACCCATCGTGTTGTAGGCAATCAATATCACGCTCGTTGTTTTTTGAAGCAGACAAAGGTGGCAGTTGAAAGACATAAGTAGCAGCTTAAAGGAGACTGTTTTAGCTGCCACCCTCCTTGAAAACAAATGCTGAACGCAAACCAAGCTCAATCTTTTCTGTGCTTTTTTCCTGTGCTGACTGCTCATCCTTTTCCCGTTTATCCTTCATTTGCCCTAGATGCCTTTCTATTTGAGCAAATATGAACAAAACAAGCACTCACCTGACAGCTTTCTGTGCTTTTCTGCTGTGGTGCATGCTCGTTCTGTCGTTCTTGCTGTTTGCTCTGTCGTTCTGGCTGCCCTTGCTGTACATCTGGCTGCCCTTGCTGTACATCTGGCTGCCCTTGCTGTACATCTGGCTGCCCTTGCTGTACATTTGGCTGCCCTTGCTGTACATCTGGCTGCCCTTGCTGTACATCTGGCTGCCCTTGCTGTACATTTGGCTGCCCTTGCTGTACATTTGGCTGCCCTTGCTGTACATCTGGCTGCCCTTGCTGTACATCTGGCTGCCCTTGCTGTACATTTGGCTGCCCTTGCTGTACATCTGGCTGCCCTTGCTGTACATCTGGCTGCTGTGAAGGGCCACTAGCTTGATTTACAGGTGGCTGCAACTGCTCCTGCTGTGAAGGGCCACTAGCTTGATTTACAGGTGGCTGAAACTGCTCCTGCTGTGAAGGGCCACTAGCTTGATTTACAGGAGGCTGAAACTGCTCCTGCTGTGAAGGGCCACTAGCTTGATTTACAGTTGGCTGAAACTGCTGCTGCTGCTCCTGCTCCTGCTGTGAATAGGGACGCTGAGCATCCCCACTCTCATCTTTGTGTGAGTGCGTGGTCATCAAGGCTAGGAGTGTGGCTGGAATGTGCACCTAGTTGGTTAAGTGTTAAAGTAAAGTTGTGGTTAAGGCGCGGAGAAAATCAATTTGGAATAATAAGATAGCAAGGAAAATGTGTATAAGCAGCCTTGGATGAGGGATGCATGAGGGCGTAAACTCATGGTCTCCATCAAATGCAATACCACACATTTGAATCATTTGGTGACGCGTTTTTCGTCAGAAGGCACAATTCGTATTACTAGTGCCATTGGAGCTAGAGGAAAGAGTGAGTGAATGAGTGTGAAGAGAGAGAGAGAGAGAGAGAGAGAGAGAGAGAGAGAGAGAGA
>Ga0307945_1002158_pt1 | contig 15849 bp, 13 predicted proteins | sample OrgLakmetagen228_FD_201818 | JGI IMG/M metagenome (GOLD analysis project Ga0307945, IMG submission 201818) | Saline water microbial communities from Organic Lake, Antarctica - #228 | ecosystem: Environmental > Aquatic > Non-marine Saline and Alkaline > Saline | place: Antarctica: Organic Lake...
GTATGTATGTCCGTCCGTCCGTCCGTCCGTCCGTCCGTCCGTCTGTCTGTCTGTCTGTCTGTCTGTCTGTCTGTCTGTCTGTCTGTCTGTCTGTCTATCTGTCTGTCTGTCTGTCTGTCTGTCTGTCTGTCTGTCTGTCTGTCTGTCTGTCTGTCTGTGTGCGTTCATGTCCATTAAAAAGTGCAATTTGCAGGAGAAATGTCAGGACTTGGTCAGCTTTGCCACATCAGGGTTAGATGACAACAAACGAGACGCGAAGTGGGCGTCACTCGTACCTAATCCTGCTGCCATGCTTCAGTGTTGTGATGTCTTGCTACCAGGATAGGGACGCCACACATGCCTTCAGACAAGAGGAAGCTGTCTGGATTTTGGCTTCTTTGACGACCTCGCATTGACAGTCACTGCACATCACGTCTCATGCGCAATCGAGCACACACCTCACCTCACACCAGCAACCAGGGTGCACCTTAATTTGCACCAGACATCAGGGGAAACCTCACCTTTTGAACTATCAGGGAACACTTCTCACCTTGCACCAGCAACAGGGGTGCACCTTAATTTGCACCAGAGATCAGGGGAAAACCCATCTTATGAAATATCAGAGAACACTTCTCACCTTGCACCAGCAACCAGGGTGCACCTTAATCTGCACCACACATCAGGGGACACCTCACCTTGTGAACTGTCAGAGAACACTTCTCACCTTGCACCAGCAACCAGGGAACACTTCGAATTGGCACCAGCAACCAGGGTGCCTCTCACTTGGCACCAGCAACCAGGGAACACTTCGCACTTGGCACCAGCAACCAGGGTGCATCTCACTTTGGACCAGCGACCAGGGTGCATCTCACCTCATGGGCTGTCAGGGAACATTACTCACCTTGAACTAGTTTTCTTACGGCTGCGTACATGGAGGGTTCTACCCGTGTTGCTGCAGGCAGGTGAGTTGAAAAAAGATGTGTGGCACAGTAACGAGAAAGAAGATACAGGCCAATTGGACTGCATTGCTGCAGGCAAGGAATCGACGTTCAGGGCAATCAAGATTGAGTCACAGCATGAGGGGCATGGAAAGCCCCATTTGGTGCACAGAGAACTAAGTAAAATCGTGATTCAATTGATAGGGTTGGTCAGAGCCATGTATATATATCCGGTATATACACGTTTTTTTTGGCAGGGAGATCACCAGATATATGGTCAAACACGGTGTATATATACGGTTCTGGCCAACCCTACACACTTAGCGTCAACAAGGATACGGGCACTGACAGCTCTACCCATGCTCAGGACACCATGTAACAAGTCGATTATGGTCAGAGCAGTAATTGAGCAATGCAATAGAACTGACAGCTCCACACGTTTACAGGGTACCAAGTAGCAACGTCATAACGTCATGCTTATATGGAATAGTAATGGGACGTAAGTTGAGCATGAGCAAAGGATTAATCATTGTGGGGTGTGCTCATCACTGCGTGCGTACTTTGGATTGTGGCACAGACAGCTCCACCCTAGTTGCTGCACACAGTGCAGGGACACTCGTGAACTAAAGAGAGAACAGCAAACACCAGGAATCCTGCTGTTGCGTGGTACTTGTTGTTCATGCCTTGCTTGTGTGCAACCAGTTGGAGTTGATGACGAGGGGTGAGACATATAGCCCCAGCAATGTGTATTGCACTGCCAATCGAAATGCTCCCAAAGACAACAGTGCACTCGTAAGTAATAAGTAATAGACGATTGCGGGCCAGCGCTTGATGTTGTATAAGCTATTTAAAGGAAAAACAAACAATGCATACCTAAAACCACTCTTTGTCTTGAGGCAATAGATTGAAGGGAGGCAGCCAGTTGGTCCGGGCTCTTCCCCGTCCCAAAAACGACCTGTTTGATCAAACCAGGTGGTCAGAGCCTCGTAGCAGTGAGCACTTGAGCGACACATGCACTCGTGCGCATACGCACACACACACACACACATACACACACGCACACACCAAGCAGACACATGTGGGCAGACACATACTTTAATAATACGGTCCTACAAAGGGAGTTATAAAATTCTGGACCTGGCTAGACAATAACTCAATTGGTAAATGAGAGTATAACTGAAGTTCAAGCCAGCATTGCAGCAGCAGAAACTGACGCTCGTCATGACATGACGCTGCACAGAGGGAGGGGGTCAATTTGGCAACTGCTCATCATTTTCTCTTCTTTAAAACGTCCACACAAAGGGTACGCACCTCCGGCACTCCAGTAGGCTGCTGAATGATGTCCATGATCTGCAACCAAACGGAAGTACCATAAATCACTAGCGTAACTGCAACACACGTAAGCGTACACGCACACATGATATGTTCAATGCAACTCTGTAAGGTACACGCAGCCGCAAAGAAAGAACAAGAGCACATAATGTGTACTCGCTTGCAGCAGAGCACGTCATCGCACTGGCTTGCAGCACTTATAGCACCACGCATACGTTTGACACGCTGGAGGGGTCCGTCTGCATGAGTTTGCTCTGCTGTACTGCTTGAGCTGTTTGAGCAGCGGAAAACGCAGCCAACTGATGCGCAGCATCCTCTGGCTCAAGGTCACCCCTGCAATCATTTGGTATTCAAACAGAGCTCACACAGCTGCCGTGACTTTGCTTACGCTACAATGAGGGGAGCCACGGTAATTACCGCTGTATTTGGTTGCGTATTGTAGACGCAATCTACAAGATTTGCCTTAAAGACGTAAGGTCAAAGCGTCTTACTGCTGGCTGCTCACTATAGGCCAGCGTCTTGTGCAAGAAACGCAAAACCCTCCTAGATGGGCAAATGAATGAGTGCAGCATGTGCCTCAAAGAAAAGGACAATGATTAGGAGGAAAGGGGTCAGGGTTTACATACGTGCCCGCAGCAGGCAGCTCCCCTACAGCTAGCGAATAGCCACGATTTCTTATGGGTCAGGGGGATTGTGGGATGTGGCACCCAGACTGAAGCCTTGCTATCTCCAAGTTGTTTTGCATTTCTGCATTTCCAGACAGATTCTCTTAAAATCGTTTTCTATATTGGGAGGGTTTCCTCAGAGATACCATTTCAGACTTTGTCCCTCATAAATTCATGTCAAAAGTGGCTTTCTAATTTACCCCCGTGGTGTAATTTCAGAGGTCCTCAAAACCTAAAAAAGGTAGCAATAAGTAGGCGGTTCTCAATATGTAAAGAAAGCGATGATTTTCTTTGTATACCCTGTCCGGTAGAACCAGGCCAAACGAGTTCCAGCAATAACCGCTCTCAACACATTGGCAGGTTATTCTGTGATAACAGGAAAGGAGGAGGGTTTGGTCCCGCTGCATCTTCACATTTCATGGAATGTTTCATGGATATGTTTACAGTTGAGAGCCCATTTTGTGCACTAACTACATTTTGGGGAAGGGTGTTTTCTTTGGGTGTGCAGGTAGCCACTCGTCTTTGACAATTTATCCAGAACAGAAGCTTCAGCAGGTCTTTCCTGTTCTTTTGGGGAGAGGGACAACAAATACAGGGATCCAGAAAACAGAATTTCTTCCGACGAGGGCAGGCCAACCAACCGGCAATTTTTTTTTGGGAGCCACAACAGGAGGGCCCACCTGACCACACTTCGAATGACATCTAGCGATGATTCCTCAGACAAAGCCAGGCTCTCCTTAGTGGAAAAAGAGGATGAGTTGACTTCTCCTTGGTTTGCACCTGCGAGATGATGTACGTGAAAAACGTCACCACAGTGTGATGAAGCGCAGCGCACGTGATGATGAGTGCTCTTGGATGAGCATTCCTGCTACTGAGAGGGAAAGGGATGCGCAGGCCGTTTTCTGAGTCTTAGCGTTAGGTCAGGCTGCTCCTGCTTCCTCTGCGTGCATGCTCGTTGATGTGTGTTTACTTTGTTCGACCCTGTTGTGATTGATCAGATGTGAACTGCAGATGCACGTCTGTGGAAATTGTGGGAATTCCTTCAGGAGGATGTGACCCTAGACGCAGCTGGCAGAGCTAGGAAATAGTCTTTGAGAGGTGTCACTGACTAAAAATTTGGCGAGCTTCACTCACTTCTGCACATGTGCAGTCTCAACATGTGCCTCCTCACTGGGACCACTGGGTAACTCAATGCAGAGGCACAGGGACTCAGACGTGATGAAAGCATAGTTCCCTAGGGAGGACTCAGGTACTCAATGGATCAGGTCCCTCACAACAACCCCCCCCCCGTTCTCAAAACAATTTGCACGGATGGTTAAAAAATAAAAATAATTAGGAGGAAAGGCTGTCCGGCTTGCACTTTAGGTCTGCAAATGCCTATTCTGTCGTTTGTTTGATATTAACAAAATATGATTTCCGCACTGGCCTGGGTGCCCAAGGGCGCATGTAACGAGAAACCAAAGCACGAGCAGCACGACGAGTCGGAGCTGGAGGCCATAAAGCGGGAGCTTCAGGAAAAAGCAGAGCGGGGGGTGTTGAGGGATGCTGACTGTGAGGATTTAGAAGAAGAAGAAGAAGAAGAAGAAGACGAGGAGGGGGGGAGCAGCGACGAGATGCAGGACGCAGCGGCAGCAGCCAGCACGAGCGAGGAGGAGGAAGAGGGCGGAGAGAGTGCAGTGGCAAGGGCCAGGGCCGTTGCAGCGGCCGTGGCTTCCACCAGCAGCGGCGGCTCCAAAAAAATGGGGGGAGGGGGGGGGACCTCCACAGACAACATTGAGGCTTCCCTTCGTGAGCTGGTGAGCTGCCACTGGCTTGGAGGAAGGACTGCTTAATTGCTCAGCTCCCTGTGCTTGTCTCGCACACTTTGCACCCCTGGTTTTTGCGTCGCACGGGTGATGTTCACTCTTCAAAACCCTAGGGGCTGCACACATGCCATACGCAAGCATTTACCATCATACCTGCAAACAACAGCACCTCATGTGTACACACATGTTGGAAAAAGCACAACTATCGCATGCTCGCAAACTGTTAATGGTACAATGGGGGGTGACCTTCGCAAACTGTTAAGCAGACGATACATTGCACGTGCAGCTACCACCCCATGCTTTCTTTCTCGTCTAATCATTTCTTGCATGTGTGGATGGATACAGGGGCGGAGGCAAGTGGCTAAACCTCTTGGTGTTCAAGCAATGTCCAAAATTTATCGATGACACACACACACACGCACACACACACACACACACACACACACACACACATACATACACACACACAAACACACACACAACACACACACATACACACACACGCACGCATGCACGCACACTTACACGTACGCACGCACACTTACACGTATGCACGCACACTCACACGCACGCACGCTCACTAAAGATAAACATTGGAGCAAGCACACTTCCCCCCCCACACACACACGCGTGTACGTGAGCATTGAACGCGTATTTGTACCCAGGACATGGATAACTACGATGACGATGATGGTGCCAATTTGGTGTCGAGAGGCATGGGCGGCCAGGCACAGGACATTTACCCTGAGGATGACCCCTACATGGTAGTTTTGAATGTTATGCAAGCTGGCCAGTAAATACTGTACATGACCGAACTTTGTCGTAGTTTTCTTGCTTAGAATACCGTACCATTGTATATGCGTATATATGTATGGTTTTGGCGAGCGTTGATGAGCGTTGATGTTTGTGAAAAGTGTTGTATGAAGTGCCTGCCATGTTATGTGTGAATGTGCTGAGGAGAGATCATCAGTTTAATTGAAGTGCCCGCGGCAGTTCATTGCCGTGGCGCTGTACATGGAATTTCAGCAGCAGGCAGGGATACCTACAAGGGGATAAAGGGTTTCCTTGGTGTATAATTGTATTTGTTGCACTGCCAAATGCGCAGCACATTGACACACATACACACACGCCACAGGCAGCGGACGAAGGGGACTCTGAGGATGGGTCTGAAAAGGCCGATATAGAGATTAAGCCCTCGGATTTGGTCATTATGGCTGCACGGAATGAGGTGAGTGAGCAGGCCTTTGCCTTTGCGTGTGCTTGTGTGAGTGCGTATACGTGTACCTGTGCGTTTGCGTTTGATTGTGTGTGTGTGCGCGTGTGTGAATGTGTATTAATGGCTATGCCGTTGCTGGACTGCAACGATGCACGCAGAGACACACACACACACATACATACACACACAAACACACAAACACACACAAACATCCACACTGCAGGATGACGTGAGCACACTGGAGCTGTGGGTGTATGAGGAAGCAGACACGCTCGGTGAAGAAGCCAATGTGTATGTACACCACGAGCTCATGCTGCCGGCCTTCCCCCTCTGCTTAGCCTGGCTGGACTGCCCCATAGTGCGGCAGCACGGCAGGTGCGCGTATATGTGTATGTACGTACCGTACTGCCGCGTAAGCAACGCAAGGTTTGAGAACACCCAGTCGGTAAACCCCAATACGAGAGGGCAACGCAATTAATAAACACTGTGCGAACCTATGCTAGGGTTTTAAGCCCCTTTTCCTATCAAGCAGGGAAGACATATACGTGTTCAAAACCAAAGACAGAAATAAGCATGCCTTGGAAAGCAAATAATTAGGGAAATCGGAAATCGGCAACTTTTGGAGTAAATATTCACTTTTGGGTGTTTTGACCTGGATTTGTATGAAGGACCTCTAGAACACACCTGTCATTTGCGCCAATGCAAGCTTTGCGAGGCCTTTTTGACTCAGTTGTTTTTGTTGGTCACAACACTCCGTGAGGGGGTCAAAAACATTTGCGCCACGCGGTGATATATCGGCGGTACGGTATGTATGTGTGTGCAGGTATGTATGTGTGTGCAGGTGTGTGTAATTGCTTGTGTGTTTGTATGTTATTGTGTGTACGTGTGTGTGTGCGTGTGTGTGTGCTTGTGTGTGTGCGTGCGCTGGTTACCTGTTTGACAAAGCCCTATAAATCATTTGCCCTGCTTCAAGCCAAGGAGGTTAGTATGCTGAATTATATTGGGAGAGCCAGACCTGTGTGGTGATGGCCAGCATTAGTTTGCCGGGCTTAAGGGCTTATTTTGGGGGCTGGTTGTGTAGCGTTGCAACAGCGCACTCCTTTTTCTGTGCTGTCCACGCAGTGGCGATGCCAGCACCAGTGCGCCAGACCCAAGGGCCAAGAGCAATTTTGTGGCAGTGGGCAGCATGGAGCCTGGAATCGAGATATGGGACCTAGATGTAATAGACGCGGTGAGGGGGTAAGCTTGCTAGTTTGGCAAGCACGGGTGCTTCTAATTCGGAGCTTGGGCTGAGATCCAAGACCTGGATTGATGGAATGAATGCTGCGTTAAGGGAGGGACGAGGATTTTACTTGTATAAATTTTGCGAATGGGTATAGTTTTTCAGGTGCACCGGTGGGCAGGATTGTGATGCCAGTCATCAGGGAGACCAGGAAAGGGGTGTGTGTGCTCCTCGCCCACAGCTCCCTGCTTGGATTCTGTGACCTTGCAAATCCAGTGCCTGTAGGGTTGCAAGATGGGGCCTGGATGCAAAGAGATGCGGTAGGAGGGATGTTTAAGGAGTGTGAGGAGAGTGTGACCCTGAGCTGCCTTTACGACCTGGCACTGTCGAGCATTTGTGACTGCGTTACGAGCAGGTCTTGGCACGTAGTCGCAGGTAATGAAGACTTCACAGGGCACTTCACAGGGCACGTAGTCGCAGCTAATGAAGACTTCACAGGGCATTGAACGTTTGCAAAGCCAGTTATTGTGGGGGGAGCTAGCAAGGCTATGCTTGTACACGACAACACTTACACATGCACACACACGCACGCCTACTTATAGGTTGAGCCCACAGCCGTTTTGGGTGGTTTAGACAAAGCTGCTGGAGAGGCTGCGTTACAAGAAGCTAAAGAAGCAGCAGGGGGGAAATTAGACAAAGCCAAGAAAAAGGTGTGCATGTGTGTGTATGTATTGTGTGAGTGCCTGCAAGCGTGCGTGTGTGTATGTGCATGTGTGTGTATTTGTGTGTGTGTGTGTGTGCCTGTCTGTTGATGGATGTGTTTGTGCATGTGTGTATGTATTGTGTGAGTGCCTGCGTGCGTGCATGCGTGCGCACATACCTTTCTCATGCTTGCAGAAACCAGGGTGGTCGAGCAACTTATTCAAGTCTAGGAATGCCCCACGTTTTAAAGCTCTAGTCTGAAATTCACGCTAGGAACTTTGCTGCGTATGCACTTGTACATGCACATACAGGTATGTACTGCACCGCGTATGTATGTGCAGGTATGTACAGTATGTATGTGCAGGTATGTACAGTATGCACTGCACTGCGTATGTACTGCACTGCGTCTGCACCTGTACATGTACACGCACCTGTACAGTACCATGCTCACTGTTGAACTATGCCAAAACCTGTGCGCCTCACGCTCCTTAAGTGTGTGTGTGTGTGTGTGGTGGGGGGGGGTGCAGTACTCAAGAGTAAGACATTGCTGAAAAACATGCCAAAAAGCTGCAGGGATCTATTTTGCTGTCCTTGTTCACTCCCCTTTGGTGGCGCAAGAGCCTTGGATGCACATGGTTCAGGGATTAGTGTGATGACTAACAGCGCGACATCGATACACGCTGTGTGCTGCCTTTGATGTGCGCAGAAGTTGAAGGATAAGGTGAAGAGGAAGGGGCCTGTGTACGTGTCAGGCAGCCACACAGATGCTGTCCTAGGACTGTCCTGGAACAGAGAATACCGAAACGTACTCGCGTCTGCTTCTGCCGACAAGACCGTCAAGGTGGGCGCACATGCATGTCCGATTCGTGTTGGGGAGGGTCGTGTTGGGGAGGGTTGCAGGTGAGGTGAAGGGTGTGTGGAATGGTTTGGGTGTGGGTGTGGGTGGGGTGGGGGTATGGTGGATATCAGCATTTCCAGTGTATTCGTGATCTGTGGCACACAACAAACACACTTTAGGGCTTCAGGTGTGGGATGTAGCCAGGCAGACAATGCCGCACACCTTTCAGCACCATATATAACGCATAGAAAGACTAGTTGCAAGCTGTGGCATACCACATACGTTCTTGCTTCAGGTGTGGGATGTATCCAGGCAGACAATGCCGCACACCTTTCAGCACCATACATAGCGCATAGAAAGACTAGTTGCAAGCTGTGGCATACCACACACGTTCTTGCTTCAGGTGTGGGATGTATCCAGGCAGACAATGCCGCACACCTTTCAGCACCATACATAGCGCATAGAAAGACTAGTTGCAAGCTGCGGCATACCACACACGTTCTTGCTTCAGGTGTGGGATGTATCCAGGCAGACGGTGGAGCACACCTTTCAGCACCACACCGACAAGGTGCAAGCCGTTGCTTGGAACCCTGTGGAGACGCCTGTGCTGTTGACTGGAGGTTTTGACAAGCTTGCCGCTCTGGTGAGTGGAGGCGTTGCTGGCGTGCGTGCTCAGTGACGGGCTCGGTGGATGTAGCTTTGTATGCACACAGCTGATGATTTGTCAAGCGCGCCACGCGAGCAAGTGGAGACTGGGCGTGCTCAGTGGTGTGTAGCATGTAGGGTTGGCCAGAACCATATATATACGGTGTATGTACGGTATTGTTTGCAGGGATTTCATCGAATGTAGGGCCATGTACGTAGGGTTGGCCGGAACCGTATATCTGCACCATATATGACCGTATGCATGGTGATTTCCCAGAGGTGGTCATCTGAGGCCCCAAACAGGGGTACTTTAGGATTGTGACTAGAGTATTAGCGCTGGAGCTGGCTGTTTTCAAGCTTAGGACCCAGAGGTAATCCTTCCTCTACTGATAGCACCTAAGCTTGAAAATAGCCAGTTCCGGCGCACATGTCTAATTGCTCGCGGCGTGAACCCTGTTTTTAACCACCATTCTCTCATATCTCATCACCCACTGACCTGATTTGTGTCATTTTAATTTGAATCGTACATTATAATAAAAATATCATTGCAACAAAAATGGGGCAGTACTTGGCCAGATACCCCATTTTGGCCCATTTCCCTTAAACAAAATCAGCAAAAAGGGTGCCAAAAAGGTGGAAAATAAACCTTCACCAATTATACTTTTCAAACCCCAGGATGATTTGGTATCATAAAGGAATTCCTCCTGTCTTGTTTTGGGATAAAAAGAGGCCCTGGTTGAGGCGTGGTGGCCTGTAATGTGGAAACTCAGTGCCAAAATTTGAACTGTATTTCTGTCCAGACCACTGGGGTGGTCCTTTTGGCTTAAAACTTCATGAACCATCTAGTTTTATCATTTAAACATGATTTGCATCTAAAAAGTCACCTTTCAGGACATTTGCTCAGTTGACCCCCTCTGGTGAGATTTCTGCTATAAATACCGTATGTACACCGTATACCTATAAATGTATGGTTCTGGCCAACCCTACATAAACGGCGTATATATACGGTTCTGGCCAACCCTAGTGGTACGTGATTTTGCATGTACGGAGTTAACGACGGGGTAGGTAGATCTGACAAGTTTGCGAGGCTGGTGAGTGGTTTTACACGCACATTGATTGATGCAGAGATGTTTTTAAGACTGCTCTGCTGTATATGCCCACACAGGATGAATCAGTGTAGACTTGAACGCTAAGAGAGGTTGGCCCACATTTGCAGGCGGCTATGCTCAAATACAACCATGAAAATTGCATGTGGCTGTACGTGGCTGTAAGCAGTGAACAGTTTGTGTGTGGGTGGGGGTAGTGCCCTGAAATGTTAATACTCCGCTGCCTCCTTATGATTGTGGGTTTGAAATTACCCATTGGCGTTAGTGCAAAGCTGCTTGGAAGCAGCGGTGTCCGCTTGCGTTACTCCTACTTGAGGTGCTATCACCTTGCGCGTGTGTGTGGTTTCATTTGTGCTGGTTTTTATTTGTGTGCATGAGGTGCTTTCACCTTGCGTGTGTGTGTGGTTTTATTTGTGCCACATGCGTTGGGATGCGGCTCAAAGACACACAGGAGTGTGCGTAGAAGTACAGCACACAGTAAATGCAAGTATGTAAAGCAAGTACTGTTGTGCAGGGTTGGCCAGAAACTGTATTCCTCCGTTTGTGGCAGGGAAATCTCCAAGTAAACACCAACCAAATACGGTACACATGTGCGAACCTGGCCATCCCTGCACGTATGCGTACAGGCTATAGTGTGGCGCTCCCCACGTAGAGAGACACATAGGTACACACATTCAGGTGGATGTGTGCTTGCCCCTGGCTTGCCACGCGTGCGTGTGTTGCACGTCGCATAAATGCATATTGTGAAAAAGGTGACTCATGCAAGCGCGCACACGCACGCACGCACACAACTCACACACATACGCACGCACGCAGGTGGACGTGCGCTCCCCGGACACACAGCCCGCCAAATGGCAGCTCAGTGCAGATGTAGAGTCAGTGTTGTGGTCGCCGCATGACCCCACACATTTCTTGGTTTCCTGTGAAGATGGGCTGGTGGCGGTGTTTGATGCAAGAAAAGGAGCCGGTGCGTGTGTGTATAGTGTCTTATGTGTGTGTGTGTGCTTGTCCGTGTGTGTTTTTGTGTGTGTGTACAAAACCTTGTGTTGGCCTGTGTGAGCAGATATCAGCTGCCTGTCCACCGACCCTCTTGACATCAGTTTCAATGTCTCTCGCCTTTTTTCTTACTGTACAGCAGGAGCCTGTAATTGTCATAACTTTTTGACGTCACGTGTTGATTGATGTAAATTACATATTTGGAGTCCTGACGTCAAGAACTAACGATTGGTATATAAATGAGTCCAATTCTGAGTGGGTCGGCGGGGTGGGGTGGGATTTTGGGGGGGTGCTCCACAATTATACCGGACCGCTTCCAGCAAATGTTTAATATATATTTTGAATTCCTCAGCTCAAGCCCGTTCGTTTGGCACCTTGGTTGGGTATTTGATTTAAGGGGGTCTGGGTGCCTGGTCACAGAAATGTATGGAATGCCCCCAAGTAAGCCGTGGGTGTGTGTTCAGGCAAATTACCAGCAATTGATCCAAACATGCAGTTCACAATTTCCTATGATTAAGTTGTATGAATGAAGTAAAGAAGTGCTTTGGCAAAGGTTTAGGCTGGATTTGTGCACTAAACAGGTGGTCAGTGCAAAAGCGTGTGCAAACCAGTTTTTGCCCTATAACTCCAAGTATTAAAATTATTGACATGAGAACTGTGCAGGCAGGTAGGTGCTTGAATTCAGAGCAGATAGACATTTTTTTTAAAAGCGTGGGAAGTCAGGAAGGGGGGTTGGGAGGGGGGGTCATTTTAGGCCGGAGGCCCAAAATTTACACGAGGCTGTCAGGAAATTTTTTATTAAAAGCTCCTGCGTGCAGTGTTCAAAAGGGCAGACCTCAGGCAGGGTGTGTGAGACTGTGTGTGTGTGTGCCTTTTGTTATCATGGCCTTCTCATGTGTAGGGTGGCCAAAGCCATTTTTGTACACAGCATACCCAGATATTGTCGCAAGGAGGAAATTCTGCTATATCATAGGTCATATAGACACAGGGTTGACCAAAACCACACGGCATATACTTGTAGCAGTGATGTTGATACGGTCATACATTATGTTTTTATGCGGTGCTGGACGACCCTATTCATTCATTCTGCTCAGTCTGTGGCCTCCTTGCATGCACATGTTGGGTACATGGCTCCTTATCTGCCAGATTTGCCAGCCTCACTGCAGCTGTTATGTAAAATATTAAGGGGGTGGGAACCTTGCCCGATGCTTCACACACACACACACACATGCACACACACATACATGCACATGCACACGTACTTTAACATACTTATACCTCATCAGGTGTAAGACCCTTGCAATGAGCTGACATGCACGCAGCTTTTAACCCTCTCTGTACCTGCTGTACCAATTCACAGTACACCAGCGCATTGCTCTAAAACATGCACATGCACTTCCTCACACACACAAACACACACACACACACACGGACACACACAAACACAGGTTCGGAACCCCTGTTTCGCCTAGCCGCTCATGACAAGCCCACCTGTGCCATGTCGTTTTGCCCCTCGGTGCCTGGCCTGCTGGCAACAGCTGCCACCGACAAGAAGACAAAGTTGTGGGACGTGAGCGGGGGTGCACCCTCCCTGATAGCGTCACAAGACCTGCAGGTAGGGCTAGATAGGGTCCTAGATAGGGCGCATGTACGTCCACACGTATGCACAAAACACACACGCACATACACAGTTACACAAACACACACGCACATACACACTCACACACACACACGCACGTACACGCACGTTGCTTGGCTAATACATACTGTATTTTGGGGGAAATGCAGTCGTGGCTACCCATGTAGTCCCCCTCAGTTGCAGCACTCCAAGAGCTGCTTGCTTTACCTGAATGGGAGCTGCTGTTATTTGGGGTTTATAGATCGCAGAAACACGTGTGTGCAACGCATTTGTGGTTACCTCCAATGGCTATGGAAGTTCAAAGAGGCCACCTTTCTTGTATGGAAGCATGCCCTTCTTGTAATGCCCTTACAACAGCTAGTAAATATGAGAGGCAGGAGAAAGTTCAGACGTGGCAATCACTTGCGCCTGTTGCAGGTTGGAGCTGTTTTCACGATGGGCTTCTCCGCAGATGCCCCTCACCTTTTAGCTGTGGGTGGAGCAATGGGCAGCGTGATAGTGTGGGACGTGCGCGCTAACCAGGACGTGACGAGACGATTCCCTCAGCTTTTGCCGCAGCAGCAACAGCAGTAGTAGCATTATTGCATGCCTTTGTTCTTACTAGTTAGCGACAAGGATCTTCAAAGAAGTTTCGGAATTCTGGGTTATACACGTGCTTGGTAAAAGGTGTAAACATTGACGTGCCCACAAACTTTCAGCAGACTTAAATTAATAAAATATGCTCACTCTTCCTTGGACCCCCCCTCAGACAGGGACTAACCTGTTTATACCCAACGTATACCCAACGTATAGACCATTTTCAATTGAGATGTCAGCGCTCATTTTTCTGAAGCAGCCAATCCCCACTGCTCTGTAAATGCTTCCAAAAGCAGCTTGTTGGGAGGCGCCTTTGCTGTCAGCCTGATTCTGCATAAGAATCGGAATTCACCATGAGCTTATTAAAAAAGACTACAAGGTTTACAAGTAAAGCCATCAGTCAAAACGTGCAACTGCTAGGCTGCGTATGTAAAACGTGTAAAACTGGGATAGTTGTTGTCGTAGCACCAGACTTGTAGCACCTACAAAAAAACTCCTGGAAAGAAGGGAAAAAAGGCACAACGTTGTTCGAGACATTGCAGCACTGAATAGAATCAGTAAACAATTAAGCATCTGCTAGGACCAACCGACCGCAATAAATTAAAGAGGGGGAATCATCTGTGAGTTTTGGGGGGCATGTTAAAAACATGGATCTGTCACACTGAGGATACCAAGAATGAGGGAGGCAAATAATATTATATATGAACTCATGTGTGAGGAGCAGCACATGCACAACAAAAAAGACTACCACCTTAACTGAAAAACCAACTAGCTTTTTGTCACACGGTTTTGTCACGACCACCATTTGGGTGTGACAGCAAATACTGAGTGTGTATGTTCCTGGGCACATGTGTAAATTCCTGGGCACCATCCCATCAGACCAACTCCAGTATGCGAAAGTGCCCTTCTGGAAAAACATACAAGTACCACTTTCCAAACACTCCTGGGAATTGCAGATCATTGCCATATGGAACACCAAGGGCAGGGTCTGCCTCAATGCTCACAACAAAGACTGGCTAATAGAACTTGCCAAAGAAATCCCTGAGGCAAAGTGGGAAATTCAAAACATACATAACCATCCCTACCAAACAGCCTTAGGTTTCGGACAACACTCAGGACTCAACAAATTTAATAAGCTACCCAATGACCACCCTCAAGCCTCAGAAGGCCCAGATAAAACAAAGGCCCTGATTAGTACTGGCCAACCTCATAATTATTGTAATATTGACGAAGCACCCCAAAACAGCTCCAGCCAAAACCTAACCCAGAAGTTAAAAAATTGGCGGGATTGAACCTACACTGATGGCAGCCTCCACAAGAATGAAGTAGGGCAAGACACTGGATCAGGCGTATATCACCCTCACTTAAATGTTTCCCACTATGTCAACCCAAAAGGCATGGGTATAACCAACACCATCTCACATGCAGAGCTAGCAGCTATCGTAGCTGCAGTCATACACGGCAACTCACATATAGCCACAGACAGCCTTACATCACTGCACCAAATCAAAAAGCAGCTCTCACACCCGAATCTCCATCGCCACTACATTCAAGGAGACGTCCTTCAATCCATTGCTAATAAAGCAATCCACCAATCACCATTGCCCATCCACTTCTTCAAAGTAAAGTCCCATGCCGGTATTATCGGTAATGAACATGCTGACGTCCTTGCTAAAAAGTCAGCCACCACCTACTCCGACATTGCTATCCCCTCCATCAAAACAGCAGGCCCTGAGGGGAATCCTTTCTACAACATCCACTGGCTTGCAAAAGAAGAAGACATAGAAAACCAAACACAGACCCATAATCATACCCATACAACAAACATGGCCCATTCTCCTCCCCCGAAGCTCTGGTACCTACCAAACCACCGTGACGCCCTTCAAGCACATATGCATCTTCTCCATAAACTGAGAAATGCCAAAACTGAAGCGAACTACCATGCGTACTACCAGACCCTCATCAAGGACGGCACTGCCAATGGAGCCACTAGCAATGCTTACCTAACATCATCCAATTTCCCCTCTACGACCAAATGTATCATTATGAAATACAGAAAAGGCACCCTATACAATCAAAAATGCAGTATTGTTCAAACTCTCAACAAGTCAAACTTGCCCCCTCTGCCCACAAGTAGACAGTGCCCTGCACATCCTTTCTGGGTGCCAACACACGCAAATAAGGAACATG
>Ga0307945_1002161_pt1 | contig 15840 bp, 14 predicted proteins | sample OrgLakmetagen228_FD_201818 | JGI IMG/M metagenome (GOLD analysis project Ga0307945, IMG submission 201818) | Saline water microbial communities from Organic Lake, Antarctica - #228 | ecosystem: Environmental > Aquatic > Non-marine Saline and Alkaline > Saline | place: Antarctica: Organic Lake...
AACAGCTTATCTTCCCACCTCAGTTTGAGGATGGCCCAGCTCGTTTGAGGACCTTTATGAACCAACCTGATATTTTTGGTGTTGCCTCTTTTGTAGCTGAGTGCCTAGCCCTGTTCCCTTTATTTTTCTAGCGTTTTTTGGTTTGGTTACAGGCTTTTTTCCAAGCTTCCGCTCAGATGCCCACCAGAGGCATAGATAGCGATGTAACCTTACCTTATCTGTAAACTCTCCTGTTTCGGGCCAATTGTTTTCCCTCCCTGAGGCTGGCAGCTTCGCGCGCTCTTTTTCTTTTTTTCTTCCTTCCTGCTTTTTTCCTTCCTATCAAAACCCTTTTGTTCTGCTGCCTAGGTAGTAGCTGCTGACATCCAGGAGATGATTGGCACAAACCTTGTTAGAGGCAAAAGCCCAAGAAAGGCTGTGAAGGGGATGATTAAAGGAATGCCCTAAATGAAATGTTTGGTCCGAGACAGTACCTTTAAAATCGATTGAGCGAGCGACCTCATGTTTGAAACAATGAAACAATGAAATCACTGCAAACATCTGAAACGTTGCCAGAGTTTTGCATTTTGTAAAAGTAAAATTGATTCCGCTTTATCCATACAGAAAGTCCTAGTAACTTTTTTCTAACAAGACTGGCAGGTTGCTGCATCAGGCTACAGCTTGATGTCATTGCTGCTGTTCTCTTTCACACAGCTGCTGCTGCTGTTCTCTTTCACACAGCTGCTGCTGTTCTCCACCTGTGGAGCTGGGGTCCTCGGGGCGGTCTGGGACAGTGGTCAGTCATTCTCCCGTTAAAAAATCAGCCTGCTACTATCGTTCTCTCAAACAGAACTGCTTTTGTCGGCTGCACCACGCTGCGCGTTGACTCTGTTTTGCCAAGCAGCCTGCAACTTGGTTGGTTGCATGAATCCAAATGGGTTGCGTTGCTGCTGCTGTTGCTGCTGCTGCTGCTGCTGCTGCTTGGGAGCTGAGAGGGGCTGTCCATCTTGGCCCACTTCGCAGGGAAGGGCGGCAGCGGTGCTCGTGAAAAACTGCATGAACCACGTGTTTGTCCTTTTTGTGAGCATGGTGTAGTTCAGTGATAAACAACACGTGACTAATTAGGTGAGGTGCAGCTGCGACTAGTGCCATAACGTCAAAAATATTGACATTGCAGAATTTGCAAAGAAGGCTTCAATGTTAACATTTTTGATTACACACAGAATGTGCAAGGGCTGAGGTAAGGACAAGCATTACAGGTTGCATTATGGGTTGGAGCTAGGCAATTAAGCCTTGCACCTTCATGAATCGCAATCCCTGACCTGTCTCTTAGCAAAAAAGATGCTTGGAAATGCTTATACGGATATTGAAGGATGGATGAGCTGGTGGCTGTTGGTAGCTTTAGTGTCAAAAACTGGATACGCCAGAAGGCATACGTACGTTAAGGGTGACAAAAGCAAGGATGGGGGACAGGTCCAGGGTTCCACCGATGGGGGGGATAATGCCGCGGAACAAGTTGAGGTACGGATCCGTCACAGTCCTGCAAACAATGCATTGAGCAGTTTCACATAAATCAGGCAAATTTTAAGCGCTTAGTGAACGACCAAAAATGTTTCTTATAATGACGAATGCATACAGCGAGAACGCTAGACCCGGCTCCTTTTCTCTTTAACTGTTCAGCAACCCCCACATCTTGGGTTAGCAACTATTTGTGCTGTCCTAGATTGTGGAGAAAAACAGGAGGTAAGTTGAGCATAACCACATGCAACAAGTACTTGGTGATAACAGAGACATTTTGTGGTAGCTTTCTCGTGCTTTTCCCGCTTCACGAGTAAAAGGACAGAAGCCATCGTGTCCTGCAACTATTTTAGGCTTGTACCACGACCGCCTGATCAAATCCATGTGCCCTTTCACTCACGCTAGAGGTTGCTGGATGAACTCTGGGGGGTTGGGGAACCACGTAAGGACCAGGCGCACAATCAACGCGCTGTTGTACACTGCAAGCATTTTTCCGTTGTTTGCGATGTCTTAAAACAGCACTGTGCACGTCTGAGATGTTTGAATGGAAATACCATCCATCTAAAAGAAGTGCCTGTCCCCCAGAATGAGACAAACAAATCAGGCGGCGTTTCACCGACAACGCAAGCTGCAAGCCCTTTAAAATAGCTGCCACTCACAGTTGAAAAAGTTAACGAGCCCGGTGGTGATCACAGTCTCTCCTATGCTGTCTCCTGGGATGATGGCCTGGTGTCAGGAACAAACAAGGGGATTTCCCAGGAATTGATGTGGGTGTGGGCACGTGTAGCTTGTATGAGTGGTTGCGTGTGTGTGAGGCAGCTTCCCAGCCATTACAGGCTTGTTCATGTAAGCCATGCAAACATTAACAGTTCATCCACAAGCTATGAACTGCATCCTTGAGTTCCTTGCACTGCAGGAACTCAGTACTTCATCATACACAGCCCCTGGCCAGAAATTTGCCCGGCATTGCCACAGACGCACCGCGAGTTTTGAGGAACGTCCATGCCTGGGAGGAACCACGATGGTGGGTGGCGCCCGGTCTCTCCTGCAGGATGGGAGGCGGGACAGCAAGCGAACGAGAGGATTGTTGGTGAGAATGCAGACAACTGGCTCAACAAATGGTGATGCCACACACCTGAGTACGTGCTTGTTCTGCTCCCGTTTTTGGAAGTGAGACTGGAGAGCAGTCGTCTGTGCCTGGAACCTCTGTGCCAATTCAGCAATTGGGTTCCCCATAATTTGTGCCATGCTGCCCAATTGGTATATTAATTAATAACGAGTTACTTCCACGCTGCTGCTGAATCGTGCTAGATTAATTGCTACTTCTCCGCAAAAGTTCGAGATACTTATACCTATTCAAATGATACACATAATTCTCAATAAATCGGTATGCTGCAGAATTGGAGTGCTCTGAGCCTTAGAGGGTCAGCTAGAGGGGCATGGGAGCCCAAGGGCACAGAGTAAAGAACAATAGCTTGCTTTCTGTATGACTCTAAGGCACTGGAGCTGGGCTCACGCCGTCAACATATAGCGGAAGTTTACCTTTCCACACAGCATGGGCAAGCAAGGGCAAGCACGGGCACGCAGTGCAGCACTGCCGGCCCTCCCTCCACTCTTTGACCCAGCCCGAGCCATAGACCGCCTGCCCCAGCCATTCCGGATGATAGACAAGCTCCTGGCTGAGATTGTGGAGGTGTCCTTGGACCTGTGCCTGGCAAAAGACAAGCAAAAGCGTGTCGTGAAAGCCACTCACATTGACACGGTGGGTTAAAAATACTACACAAGGATCCCACGGACGAGGCTTGTACACAGCAGTTTTGGACTGCTTCACCCAATCAACTGCTGCATCACCCTTCTCTGCTTCTGCTGCCCTCCTGCAGATCTTCAGTCCACATGCCATGCTCGTGGCAGATGGCAAGGCATCGTGCTTTAGCACTGTGGGAGTTGGTGGGTAGTCAAGCACTCTCCACTGCCGCGTAAATGTCACGAGACTTTGCTGTCCATGAAGCACTCAATCAGAATGTATGTCTCCATTAAACCCCCTGATTGCCTGCCAGATCACTCAAGACTTGCGTACCCGTGTGCTTAGAGTATTTTTAAAGGGAACAGGTCCTGTATTCAGTTTCAGATTCTTCATTTCTGACACTGAACTTGGTTCTTGTGTGCAGCTGGCATGGCTGTGGTTGGAACCACTGATGGCAACCTGTATGCCCACACTGCACGTGATCCATTGCAAGTGGGCAAGCATCAAGCCCACACCTCAGCTGTCACTGCCATGGTGCGCACTTACTGTTTTTCTCAAGACACACAAGCTCGCACGCTTGCGTATAAGCACACACACGACAAACACACACGACAAACACGCACGACAAACACACACGACAAACACACACGGCAAACACGCACGACAAGCGCACACGACAAAACACACTCGACAAATACACACATACAAACACACCAATTGTGCAATCCTCATGAATATACTCAGGACGTGGGCCATATTGCTGCCACTGGCGCTAAAGTTGTGGCTAGTGGTAGCGCAGAGCAACTCATCATCCATGACGTAGTCATCAAAACCAGCGAGCTCCGGCTCCTTGCAAACGTGAGTGAGCAAATGAAGCGCATCTAAAACGCAGTCTTTCTCTGGAGATCTCAACCGCAACCCTGTGTTGCTCATGTTGCTTCACAGCACAGCAAAGCACAGCAAATACGCAGAACAAATGAAAGTGATGACCTTGTGACCAGCACACACCACTGCCAGAAAGAAGGACCTGTCCATCTGAGTCCATTGACTTGACATGCAACGATGTATTTGATGAGCCTCCGGCTAATATCTGCAGCCCTAAGTTTCTGAATCTTCCCTCTCTGCACGCTATTTACTGTCAGCATGGATTCTTACTTCCAATTTAAATCGCGCATCGTGCACACAGGTGGACTTGCCTGCATCGAGCTCAGGGGCAGAGGCACCCGCCAATGTGTCCCTGTCCACCAATGCAGGCCATGTGGCTGTGTGGTGGCCTAGTGGGGCTGTGGCTGTGTACGAAGTCAACCTGCCTGCGTATTTTTATAAGACGGTAGGTTTAAACTGTGTACAAAGCTAATTTGCCTGCGTATCTTAATAAAACGGTCCACAATATACTTAGCAATTTCGGTTCAGTAGTAATTCATCGATCGGTTCTGTGGTAACTCCCAAACGCTACAGAGCTCCGTCGCTCTGGAGGTTTCATAACCTCCTGACCCATTACATTTCTGTACGTGCAATGAGTAAGGTGTCGTTTGCCACAAGGTAGCGAGGTAAGCGACAAATGATCGCCTGCTTGTATCTATGATGCGTCTGTATGTGCAATGGCTAAGGTGCCGTTTGCCACAAGGTAACAGGCAAATGGCTGCCTGTGTGTTACTATAATGCGGTGCGTATAAAAAATGAAGTGTACGTTTAGGAGGTAAGATGCCTGGGGATACGCGTTTACAGAACAATGCATACAAGGGTAACATGGTTAGGGTTGGCCAGATTTTTAACACTGTACGCAAACCGTATATGACCGTATGTATGATCATTTCCCTGCTATGAATACCGTATATACACCGAGTACTTGCGCTTTAGGTGTGTTTTAGGAAGTAGTGACGTTCTTGAGTACGTGTACAAAACAGTGCAAAGAAAGGCAAGGCGGCAAAAGGGACAAGACGGCTCTAATGACAAAAGACGACCCTTGCCTTATGGGGCAACGTTGGGAGAAAAGGGGCAGAAGGAGAGCACTCAGCTGCTAGTTGGTCAAGTTGCAAATTCTCTAAGTTCCGTCGTGAAATGCATAGTATTGATGCTCTAGTGTCAATGTGGTGCCCTTACACTAGTCACACACACAAAGAGATAAGCACAGAAGTAATTGGCCAAACTTAATGATATCACTGGCTCACAGTAACGTACGTGGTGTATAGCTGCAGCCAGTGTGATGTATAGACTGGCCGAATTTAATGGTGTCACTGGCTCACGCTAACATACGTAATGTATAGCCGCAGCCGGTGTGATGTATAGCTGCAGCCAGTAGTAAGGTTACACACAGCTTGAGCTACAACTATACGTACTGTATAGCCGCAGCCGGTGTAATGTATAGCTGCAGCCAGTAGTAAGGTTACACACAGCTTGAGCTACAACTATACGTAATGTATAGCCGCAGCCGGTGTAATGTATAGCCGCAGCCGGTGTGATGGATAGCTGCAGCCAGTAGTAAGGTTACACACAGCTTGAGCTACAAGTATAAGTAATGTATAGCCGCAGCCGGTGTGATGTATAGCTGCAGCCAGTAATATTAATGAGGTTATACGAAGCTTGAGCCACAGCTGTAACCCTAGCATTGTTTTTTCACTGTCCCTCCAACCCCACCATTCCACGCAGGTCAGTGTAGAAGCTGGGCTAGACGCTCCTCCTCCTAATTTGAGAGGGGGAGAGCTGAAGCTGGTGTTACACTTTTCAGTGGACGTGGTCAAAGGTATGATCCAAGGATACAACAACCGCAATATTTATAGCACAGCCATGCCAATGGTTATAGAGCAGGCACAAATTGGAGAAGTATTAGAGGCTACGTATTTTTTTTACATGTGTCAAGGCAATGTACCGTTATCGCCTAGGCTGACACTGCTTCTTTTATGGATGCTTTTTGGGCGTGTGCTCTTCCAGGGCCTTTAACCCTACAATTGTCTGGGTGCAAGGCTTCTGGCTTCCACACAAATGACCAGCACGTTATTTCCACAGAACCCATTATCTCAAATTATGCAAGGAGTGTTGAAACCCTGTGTGATTGGCTTGCGTGCATGCAATGCAGTTTGTGAAAAACCGAAGACGTGTTTGTAACGTTCCTCTGTGCTGCAGCACTACTGGTCGACAACAGCTTTGTCGGCAGCTGCAACATTGTGTCACAGCAGCATCAAAATTGTGCTTGTAACATTCCTCTGTGCTGCAGCACTGCTGGTCGACAACAGCTTTGTCGGCAGCTGCAACATTGTGTGGCAGCAGCATCAAAATTGTGTTTGTAACATTCCTGTGCTGCAGCACTGCTGGTCGACAACAGCTTTGTCGGCAGCTGCAACATTGTGTGGCAGCAGCAGCAGCGTCCTGACAAGTCTGGAAAATCGGATCGCAACCATAGGGTGAGTTTGGGGGCTTGCCTTTAAGGGTCAGACAGGCAGAGAGACAGCTGGCAAAAATAGACTGGGAGAGGGGCTAGTTGAACTGGTATGCCATGCTAACATGGCAACTTGCAAAGTACAAGAAGGCTGGCACCAAGGAGGGTGCCTCCAGTTCGCACGTGTTGTTGCCTCTGTTATGTTTTCATTAAAGCGCAGCATGTAGTTGCTAAAGATGCAAGCCGTTCCTTCTTGCATTCCCATATTTTAACCATTTCAACCACTGTACCCTAACACTGCCAACAAGCGGTTGGAACGTAGCACAAACGCCTGGCAAGGATTCTAAATGCTGACGACCATTTACATAACATTTATCAAGGGTGTCACACGAAAGGGGATAACTCAGATACCTAAAAGTTCTTGACGAATTGGGGGTGCAAAGTAGGGGGGACTAAAGTTGTTTGTGAAAGAAAATCCCCGCACCTTGCCTGCTCAAGCATCATGTAGCGTTTCTTACTCGTGGTGAGAATAATGTTCTCGTCCAACTCTACCTCATGTGATGTAGCCTGATTGAGGCACCTGCACCTGCAAGTATTGGTATCTGATTTTCAGTATTAATCCATTGAACATATGCACTGCTGCCAAGGCCTCGGGCCAAGGCCTTGTGCCAAGCCTCGGCCGGCGCGAGGCGTCAAACCAGTTCTTATTCCTTTGTAAGATAAAATAGCCTCATCCCGTTTGCTCCACAGCCAGACTACAAGGCAATCAAGCAATGAGTCCCTTGTGAATAAAGACAGCCTCATCTTTTTTGTGTCACAGCCAGCACGAGGCGCTTCTTACTCTTTTATGAATTGAAGTAGCCTCATCCCGTTTGCCTCACAGCCAGACTATGAGGCAACCAAGCACTTTATTATATCCTAAATGAACAAACACTAAATTTTACCCCACTTGCCTCACAGCCTGCTCGAGGCATCTACATTTGGTGGACTGGTTGTAACAAGCTCACGCTCTCCTACTTAGATGATACTGCGCCACCATTGAAGCCCGTAGATCTCTCTCAGGAGCCCCCTGTCCTAGCTCCTCCCACACCAACCGGTCGAGCACGCACTCCTACAAAGAGCTCAGGCAAGTGTGTTGCTCTGTGTCCTGTGCTTACTGACACACACACACACGCACACACACACACATACATAAACACACTCACACTCATACACACACACATACATAAACACACGCTCACACTCATACACATGCATACACACATAAGACACGACAACACACACAGGCAAAGCTGCAGCGGCTGCAGCGGCTGCAGCGGCTGCTGCGGCCGAGAAGCAGAGGCAGATCGCTGCTGCCAAAGAGGTGGAGCAGAGCAAGTGAGTGGTGTGTGTCTGTATGCGCTTGTGAACGTTTGATCAATACATAGCTGCGCGTGACACTGGCGTTAGGTAGAGAGAATTGTTTAAAATGCATATTGCTAGTGCGGGAGGTAGGTTAACGCGCCTCTGACTCATAACTACTGAAGCTTGCAATTTGCAATCGTGTTCTAGTCGTGCTTAACTGCTGCAGGTAAGCTGCAATGTTCTTTGCAGACCACTAACCTCCCCTTGCAAACATTATCTTCGATTTCTAAACGCACATCAAGAATCATGTTATATTAACAACCTGCCCGAGTATCTTGGTCCTTAATCACAGGGTTCCATGTGTTTTGTCCTCCCCCAATCAAAGGGCCAGGAGGCTTCCGCAAACACATCACCTCACCTTGCTCCATGTGGTTGCAATTTAGTGATTTACCTATCGCCTCAATCGATCAACCAACACCCCATCGCCATAGCTACCCTAATGATTCTAGAAAATGGTGTGTGTGCTTGCTCTCACCCTCGACGAGCCATGCTTCTTTTATACTGCTGTGTTTCCGCAGTATGGCTGCAGTGCACGTGCTCCCTCTCACTGAGCCATGGTTCTTGATCAATCAAAGTGCCTACTCTCAAATGCGCTGTATTGCTCACAACATGAGATTTTATTCCTGCAGTTGCTATATTCTGCGCTATCATGCCACACGCAGGATGTCTGTGGTGCGCTGCTCCCCCTCGAAGGGCTGGCTGCTGCCCATGGGCATCACTAGCAGCTGTGTGTCTGAGAATGGGAAGATGCTGGCCTTCGGCATGGATGACGGCACTATATTAGTTTGGGATGACCATTTTGGTAGGTGACGTGACAAGTAGGGTCGGCCGTAGCCATATACGATAGTATATTTGAGCATTTCTATGCCAAACATTATGTGTGTGTACGCCGTATACATGTGGCTCTGGCCAATTCTAGCAATGAGTCTGGCGCACGGTACGTACAGATAGGGCCATGTTTGATAGCCACTGTTGCTCACGCATTTGCAAACCCTGTCACGCCTTGCTAAACCACTCACGGCTCACATCTGCACCAAAGCACCTAGCTAATCCAAACACAACTTGCATTTGCACCAAAGCACCTAGCTAATTCACTCACGACTCGTGTCTGCACCATAAGTACCTAGCTAATCCAAACACAACTTGCGTCTGCACCAAAGCACCTAGCTAATCCACTCACGACTCGTGTCTGCACCAAAGCACCTAGCTAATCCACTCACGACTCGTGTCTGCACCAAAAGTACCTAGCTAACCCACTCACGACTCGCGTCTGCACCAAAATTACTAGCTAACCCACTCACGACTCGCGTCTGCACCAAAATTACTAGCTAACCCACTCACGACTCGCGTCTGCACCCAAAGTACCTCGCTGACCCACTTACAAATGGCATCTGCACCAAAGTACCTCGCTAACCCACTCACGACTGGTATCTGTTCCAAGTGTACAGAGATGAAACAACATGCGGATCTCAAACAATAGATTTGAAAAGACCGATGCAAGGAATTTGAACCCATTGTCAACTATTACTGATCCACTGATCCTGGAAGTCTGTTAGGACGGCAATTTAGCCGGGGGAAGGATATGAATGGATGGATGGCTATTGAAGGGTGTGCTTCCAGAATAAAAGCTTGTGCAGCTACATTATAACTGATCGTGTGCTCATACCAAGTATACAATCACAAACACACGCAGGTGGGCACACAAAAATCCTGCCACGCATGCCAGCAGCTGTCAGTGCCGTTGCTTTTGTGAACGGCGCTTTCAACCTGATCTTTGCCACGAGCCTTGACGGGTGCGTGCCATCTGTGCTTTGTGCATGTACGTGGGCGTGTGTGTAGTTCAATTCCATGTTATTTGTATCCATCATGTTCAAACAAGTACACATGAGCGTGGGGTGACTATGTTTGTGCTCAGGAATCACACTGTCAAAGTTTCGTGTTAAATTATATGCATATACCTCCATGCAGGTCAGTCTACCTAGCAGACTTGAACAGGCCTGAGGACTCACACTTGAGTCGGACAAAATTGCCCCATGTTGCTGTTGAGGTAAGAAGTAAGAAGCAGGTGGACAAAAATTCAATATTCAGCCTTTAACAGGTACGACTCAGAAGACAGGCTGAACAGGATTCCTCCGCTATCTTTTAGTTAAGCAGTGGCTCCAATTCTTATGGCGTAACATGGAGCGCCGGCGGTTCTTCGCAGTCCGGAAAGCCTAAGACTCTCTCCGGCTGTTCGCATTAGAAGCATCAACCTGTCTGTATTGCTCACGTTTAATTGCACTTTTTTTATAGCAAAACACCCTCACATACATGCTAGGTATCAACCTGTCTGTATTGCTCACGTTTGTTTGCACTTTTTTTTATAGCAAAACGCGCTCACATACATGCTAGGTATCAACCTGTCTGTATTTCTCACGTTTGTTTGCACTTTTTTTATAGCAAAACGCCCTCACATACATGCTAGGTATCAACCTGTCTGTATTGCTCACGTTTGTTTGCACTTCTTTCATAGCAGGACGCGCTCAAATACATGCTTAGCCCCTGTTTGGTCTTTTGCTTGTGCAATTTAAAAGGTTATTGCTTAACAGTTGCCTTTTGCCTTTGCCAAGTTGCAAGCATTGCTTTTCAGCATGCAATCTATGAAGACACGAAGACAGCCACACGATTCCTGTGCAGACGTACTGATCACATCTCCTTATCAAAAAACGTGCCATCCAGATATACTTCCTCCCCAACGACCCCTTTGCCATTTGCGTATGCCCCGGCAACGAAGAGCACCACCCCCGCCTGATCTGGTTCAACATGCAAGACGAGAAGCTCATTGCAGAGCTGAGCGGCAAAACAGAGAGTGGCTTTGGAAGGGCAGGCCTGGCAGGGCTTCCAGGGACAGGCAGCAATGTTAGCACAAGTGGGTTACTGCTTGCACGTAAAGTCCACAGCTGTCAATTTAGAAAGTGGGTGTGTAAGCAGGAAACAGAGCGTGAGCCATTGTGAAATCGTACGCCAAATGTGGTCTCATGTGTATGGCTATATAGTTGCTACGAGGAAGCAGACGGCATGCAAGTACAGGCTGCAGATGCTTATGAATGAGCATAAGCGACAGTCAGGACTACAAGAGTCAAACGTGACTAGCCCAAACTGCGCTGACGTAGTGGCTTGTGCTGACGTAGCACTTGTACCTGGCCAGGGGGTTGATCTGACCACAATCAAACCTCCATGCCTTCCAGGCACCTGTTTGTCCATTATCTTATTCACATTCCTACCATTCCCCCTAAAAACTGTTTTTTGTGCAGATGAATGCTTGCCAAGGCAGTCTATGCCCAGTGAAGCAGCAGCACCACCACCACCCATAGCTCTCCCCCCTATAGTACCAGCGACCCCCACAGGCCCTCGGCCGCCACTCCCTAGCTCAGGTTTGTGTTGCGGTTGGGCGGGGATGTGTGTATGTATGAGTATGTCAGTGTGTGTGCACGTGTGTGTGATCCGGTAATTTATGGCCAGAATCCCCTTCTGATGAATAGGCAGCTCCGTGTCCTCAACCAGTCCTTTGTGATTCGTTGATGCAGCAATTCATTGATAAGTATCAGCAACTGCAGGAGAAGCACGCCTTTTCAAAAACGACAATCTTCTCAAATTTGACCCTTGTATTCTTAGGCGCCAGTAATGCTAGCCCACACACACACACCACCACACCATCCCAGCAAGGAGCAGCAGCAGGAGCAGCAGCAGCAGCAGGCCCTGTTAGTGCTGCACCTGGCATTGAGCAGGAATGCAGCAGCAGCAGCCTGCCCCCTCCTCCTCCCACCAACAACATCCCAAAGGAGCTACAGCAGCTGCAGTATCGATCACTGCTGTGGCCGCGCACGTCCTTTCGAGATTCTTACGTTGTCGCGGGGGGGCCCACTCCTGAGTCTGCTAGAGCCCATTTGGGCTTTCGGTGAGTGCCTGGTAGCTGGAGATTTTACTTGGACGTGACTGTCTTGTAAACAATGTGCACAATGTCAACCACACATCATATTTGACGATTTTAGCACAAGCATCCATCAAGATGAACCTCTCGTAGATTTTTACAAAGCAGTAGTGTGAGAGCAATGCACCACTCAAGGCGAAGGATGACCTCTTCATTGCTCGAACCATCTGGAACGCAGAACACATCTCGTGCAGACCAGAGATCTCGTGCAGCCATCTGGAACACAGAACACTTATCGTGCAGAACACATTGCTCAAACCATCTGAAACGCAGAACACATCTCGTGCAGACCAGAGATCTCGTGCAGCCATCTGGAACACAGAACACTTATCGTGCAGAACACATTGCTCAAACCATCTGGAACGCAGAACACATCTCGTGCAGACCAGAGATCTTGTGCGGACCGTCTGGAACACAGAACACATTTTGTGCAGGACGCGTTGCTCGAACCATCTGGAACGCAGAACACATCTCGTGCAGACCAGAGATCTCGTGCAGATTGTCTGGAACACAGAACATATTTCGTGCAGGACGCGATGCTCAAACCATCTGGGACGCAGAACACATCTCCTTTTTGTTTCTTTTCATCCTGGTCCTGTTTAAAGTACAAACCTTTCCAGAATTGAGCATCCCTCTGCCCTCTGGTGTTTGTGCTCACAGGCCGGGAAAGGAGGAGGTGCCTTGAGGTGCTCATCTGTTTCTGTACAGGTTAATTAGACACTAACATACATTCCTAAAAATGAGCATCCCTCTACCTTCTGGTGCTTCATGCACACAGGCCGGGAGAGAAGGAGGTGCCTCGAGATGCTCACCTGTATTTGTTTAAGATAGACGCCATCGCCAGGATGATGCTGCCTGAAGAAATGGCATCCAGCGCCAGCAAGAACTTGCTAGACAGGATGCTTGCCGACCTCGATCCGCCTACCAAGCGCAGGTGCGTCCCCAATTAGCTTTAGTATGGTGCTGAATACATGTGTGAGGTTGGGGTGGGGGGTGAGGGTGATTGAGTTGCTCAATGGATGCCATCAGGACATGCTGGATTCAATAATGCTTTTCGGGCATGCTTAAGCAACTGCAAACCCTTTTCGTGGTCCTAATTCCTCCGAAAAATTCTATTGGTAGTCTTTCATAAGAACAATGCTATTGATAGTCTTTCGTAAGGACAATGCTATTGATAGTCTCTCGTAAGGACAATGCTATTGATAGTCTCTCGTAAGGACAATGCTATTGATAGTCTTTCGGAAGGACAATGCTATTGATAGTCTTTCGTAAGGAAACAAATAGAGTGCCTGGGTATACCCATCGCAGTGCTGACACCTGCTGCTTAAGCACGCAACCACACCCTTTGTACGTGCTCATCCAATGACACGTAATAACATGTACAACACGCCTAGGTCCTACCTGAAACACATCTTTCTGGAACTTTAACACGATTACCCAATTGTTTGCACTGCCACGATACAGGTCACGCGTGAAGATGGGCGTCGAAGACCCGGATGCTCCAAAGCCACCCCCCTCTGCATTGCGCAAGGCAGGGGAGCTACCTAGCCTGGCAGAGCCCACAAACGATGGGGAGTCTGTAGGGGGCAGACGGCACATCAAGTTCAATGAGGCTGACCTGGAGGGGCTTTTGAATGAGGAGCACGGCTCAGGTGTGTTTGTGTGTGTGTTTGAGTGTGTGTGTGTGAGTGTGTGAATGCAATTAACATTCATTTGCTATGGACTTCTGTGCTTATGCACGTATATGTGCATGAGCACGCGTGTGTGAGCACATTTCAGGGTGTGCAATGTGTCCTCGTTCATTTCTTGTATCAAACCGTCGTTTTTCTGTTCCTGCACTGCCAAATGTAGAGTGATGCTGGTGAGTTGCAACCCTGCGCAAAAATTACTTCCATCATCTTTTGCGATTTTGTTTGTGCATAGGCAAGCTGTTCAAGAAGGAAACACGCAGCGGGGGCTTCAGCGATGGTAGATCTAAGCAGCCCGCTGACTTGGGAAAGCTGGACCTTTCCAAGTTTGGTGTTGTGCCCAAGAACACGGCCAACTTGCCTTCGTACATGCAGGTGTGCTTGCCTTCATACATGCAGGTGTGCTTGAGCAAATAGGAGTGCTTCTGTTGTTGCTCACGTTTACGTGAAGGTTGCGCTGTGAGGATTTGTGTTAGCAGCTACAGTCTTTCTTGTTGTAGATTGCTCTTTTCGTCTGGGGCTAATCCAAGTGCAGTTGCGTTTGAAGTTGCACACATTTGATTGTAAATACGTGGATGAATACAAGGAAATTAAGTTTAATAAACCCGTCGATTTATCACAATGACAAAGCTCGCACAGTTGCTTGTACCCATGGTATACCCTAATCATACAAGTTCACATAAAATACATGTGTGTTCACACAGGAGAACCCTATAGGAGCCCTATAGGAGTCCAATAAGAGTGTTCCCCTATCTGGACACCACACCAAACCCCTTGCGCGCATACACCCTGACTGAGAAGAGGCTCCTGTGTTATCTCTCATCATCTTTGTGCATTTATGTGCGCACGTAGGAGCGCCCCAGTTCCCCTCCCTGGCACCACACCAACCCCCTTGTGCGCATACACCCTGACTGGGAATATGCTCCTGTGTTATCTCTCATCATCTTTGTGCATTTATGTGCGCACGTAAAAGCGCCCCACTTCCCCTCCCTGGCACCACACCAACCCCCTTGCGCGCATACACCCTGACTGGGAATATGCTCCTGTGTTATCTCTCATCATCTTTGTGCATTTATGTGCGCATGTAGGAGCGCCCCAGTTCCCCTCCCTGGCACCACACCAACCCCCTTGCGCGCATACACCCTGACTGGGAATATGCTCCTGTGTTATCTCTCATCATCTTTGTGCATTTATGTGCGCACGTAGGAGCGCCCCAGTTCCCCTCCCTGGCACCACACCAACCCCCTTGCGCGCATACACCCTGACTGGGAAGAGGCTCCTGTGTTATCTCGCATCATGGACAGGCTAGGACAGAAAGGAGGAGGGCGCAGACGGAGAGACAGGCGGCTGGGACAGGTATGTGTGTGTGTGCAAATGCGTTTAGGTATGTGCACATTTTAAAAGAACAGGCTAGGATTGAATGGAGGGTGCAGTCAGAGAGACAGGCGGCTGGTACACGTGTGTGTTAGTGCACGCGCGAGTGAGTCTGCGCTTGCATGTTGTCATATATTTTAAGTAGCAGCACCAGGAGGCGTCAGAAGCATAACTTTGGACGGCACGTGTCAAATTGATTAATAATGCATATTTGGGATCCTGCCGTCAAGACCTATCGATTGTCACATATATGGGTCGAATCAGGGAGGGGTGGAGTGGGGTGGTCCCGCGGCAGGATTTTAGTTTTTTGGTGGGGGGTCTCCAATTTCTTTTCTGGGCCACTTTCACGGAGTTTTGAATATATCATCGGAAATTTCAGCTCAAGCCCAGTCAATTGGCACCCTCTTTGAGCATATTGGGTAAAAGGGGGGGTCTGTTGTCATGTCCAAAAGTCAGAGGCACACACGCTCGGGTGCAGGCCGTGGGATGAGTAAAGCCAATGGAGCAGCTATTCACTCCAAACTTCCAGGATTGCACCAGCATGAGATAGTCAGTGGAATTCTGAAGAAATTATAGCAATGTGGGACTGTGCAAGCCAGTTGTGGGTGCCTGTTAGGTCATGTGTGCATGGGCGTCCGTATCTCAATTTTGCCCCATAACTCTGCAAAACTTCAGTTTCGCTTCTTGATGAGTATGCCTATTTGGAAAAAAAAAGATTGGTACCCTTTTTGTCTGGGTGGGGGCACTGGAAGGGGGGGGGGGTGCTCCCGCAGGGGTGTCCACCCCA
>Ga0307945_1002162_pt1 | contig 15838 bp, 19 predicted proteins | sample OrgLakmetagen228_FD_201818 | JGI IMG/M metagenome (GOLD analysis project Ga0307945, IMG submission 201818) | Saline water microbial communities from Organic Lake, Antarctica - #228 | ecosystem: Environmental > Aquatic > Non-marine Saline and Alkaline > Saline | place: Antarctica: Organic Lake...
GCAAAAAGAAATGTACTGCCTGCACTTGCGCTTTGTACCGCCAATTGAATGGGGTGCTGCAAAACAACATGTACTGCCTGCACTTGCGCTTTGTACCGCCAATTGAATGGGGTGCTGCAAAAGAAATTGTACTGCCTGCACTTGTGATTTGTACCGCCAATTGAATGGGGTGCTGCAAAGAAGCATGTACTGCCTGCACTTGTGATTTGTACCGCCAATTGAATGGAGGTGCTGCAAAAAGAAATGTACTGCCTGCACTTGCGCTTTGTACCGCCAATTGAATGGGGTGCTGCAAAACAACATGTACTGCCTGCACTTGCGCTTTGTACCGCCAATTGAATGGGGTGCTGCAAAATAAAATGTACTGCCTGCACTTGTGGTTTATACCGCCAACGCAATTTGCTGTTTCCTGTTGAAAAGGATAATTGGGTGCGGTGGGCCTGGCCCCGATCCATATCTCACACTGTCCATGAGATCCATATCTCACACTGTCCATAAGATCCAAATCTCACACTGTCCAGGAGATCCAAATTTCACACTCTCCATGAGACCCAAATCTCACACTCTCCATGGCGAAACGTGTCAGCTTTACGTTGGGGTGGGGCAGTGTTACAACTTTAGGCACTGAGGTGGTTCCTTCTGTTTTAATGCAGGTATTGCTTTGCACTTCTTGCATTGTTAACGTTCTCCCCCATAATATGGCTTTTGTAATCATCAGTGCGCTTTTGAATGCATCATCAGTGCGCTTTTGAATGCATCATCAGTGTGCGTTTGAATGCATCATCAGTGTGCGTTTGAGTGCATACTTAATTTCAACCCCCAAAAAAGAATTGCCTGTGTCAGATCTGTGGCAAAAAAAAAGGAAATCCACGCAGGCAGAGAGCAGTGCCCACCACATAAGTTCAGGGAAAGGAGCCACTGCGGTACCAAGTACCTTGAACATATTTTTTTATCGCAAGGGCAAAACAGAAGGCAATAGGGATCAGAAAGGTTGCTGACGAAGGGCGCTGACAAAATCTTCGCGTGGCTTGGCTTGATGCCGGCTCATGGTGAGAGATGATCTTGAAGATCGAAATGACGCTTCTGGTGTGGACGGATTTAGCAGCTTGTGGTGAGACGTGTCAGTGTGGGCCATTCAAGAAAGCTAAGCAGGTTGTCAAGGTCGCAGGGGGTTGAGACAGGGTTGCTGCAAATCTGCACGTCTGATGGACTGCTTGCGTCCTTACTCGTTGCGACGCATGTACTCATGCTTGTGAAGGGTAGCAGTAAGGAATGCTGCAACCCTGCATGTTCCATATGAACTGCATGTTCAGTACAAACTGCATGTTTCATATGAATTGCATGTTCCATATGAACTGCATGTTCAGTACAAACTGCATGTTCAGTACAAACTGCATGTTTCATATGAACTGCATGTTTCATATGAATTGCATGTTCAGTACAAACTGCATGTTCAGTACAAACTGCATGTTTCATATGAACTGCATGTTTCATATGAACTGCATGTTCAGTACAAACTGCATATTCAGTACGAACTGCATGTTCACTGAATGTTCAATATGAAAGTTCTTGCTTGTTCCATTGCAGGACCCCATGCTGCGTTTAAGGAGTTCTTGGTGGACGCCGCAACTGCTCGTCTTAGTGGAGCGGTGCCCCTGCCCGCAGGTGGGAAATGAGAATAAAAGGTGGATGAAGGGACGTCATGCACAGTTTGTCACTACAGACTTGGGACGAGGGGGAAAGGGCCGCCTACTTGCGTGGAGCGGTGCCAGTACATGCATGCAGGTGGGAAAAGGATTTGACTAGATGCTGCTGGGGTCAAACTGGGATATAACTAGAGTTGGCCAGAACCATTTATATATAAAAAATTATATATATGTGAGAACCATATATTTACACGGTGAATGTACAGTAGTTTAGCAGGGAAATTTTTAAATGTATATGGTCAAATATGGTGTATATATACGGTTCTGGCCAGCCTTAGATATGTCGCTGTGAATGTTGAAGTGTTACAGTAGCCGCCAAATTTGGGGCAAAGGAGGAACAAGGACCGTCTTATGCGGCCGCCATTGCCTGTGCCTGCAGATTTGGATCAAAAGGGAAACAACAGGGGTGGACCACTGCAACAAAGACATTCATTGATTTTCTTCACAAATGTTGGAAAAGTCTACGAAACTTGACCTGCACTTCCAAAGCAAACCTTCTTCTAAACTGCAGCCCAGACAATCGACATGGTTGAAGACGAGTTCAAAAATTAGTACATCTTCTTGCATTCCCAGATACAAACATTTGTAGAAACAAACACAAGGTTTTGAGGGCAGGGAGGTCACCTTAAATGTACAAGGACTGCAGCCCCACCCATTTTACTCGCTGTGCAGTTCTCAGGTGTGTACATGCCAATTTGATTTAGAACAACCCAATTTCATTTAGCTACAATTTTTGACAGGCTCACTCTTCATTTATCGATTATAACTGTCAGGCACAAAAGTGACAACGCGTCATTCATAAGAGCCCAATTTTACTAGCTACAACCTTTGACAGGCTTATCTATAGGGTTGGCCAGAACCGTATACGGTGTTTATATTGTATTTTTGGCAGGAAATTCACCAAATTACGGTCACATACAGTGTATATATGTATATATATGGTTCTGGCCATCCGTACTTGTTTATCATTTATCAATTAGGACTGTAAACCTAGGCACAAAAGTGACAAACACAAAGCACGAACTGAAAATTGTCTTATGTCTCGGTGAAGGGGAGGTCAATGAGCTGCATCTTTGCTGGAGCCGGCATTGGGGATTAGAGATAGGGGGCACAGCAATGTGTGTGTCAAACAAGCGACAAACCTTCTGCGTCTTTGCTGGAGCCGGCATTGGGGATTAGAGATAGGGGGCACGGCAATGTGTGTGTCAAATCAAGCGACAAACCTTCTGCGTCTTTGCTGGAGCCGGCATTGGGGATTAGAGATAGGGGGCACGGCAATGTGTGTGTCAACATGTCTGTACCAAACGTGTAGCTGCAGATACAATGGCCTGTTTCAATTAACAACTCCTCTAGCCAGACTTATTTATTTAACAGACTGGGCAACGCTCCACTTGTCTGTCCAACGTTCACAGCTTTGCCTGTCCAATGTTCACAGCTGCAATATCCAGTTCGAGCTCCTTGCAAATACTACGCCATTGAACGTGGTGCATGATTAAATTGGACAGATTGAGGGTACACCCTACTGATGCTAAAGCTTAAAACAGTGCTCATAACGGGTCCTTTTCCTAAAGCCTTGCGTGGATGATATAAGATGAGGTCTTCATCCTAAAGCTTTGTGTGGATGATATAAGATGAGGTTGGCAAATCGAAAGGATGGCATGGCAGCTTGTACACAAGAATGCAAAGAGTATCCGACATACACAACTCCATACAATAGCACACCTAAGGAAACACACGCGCGTGCGTGCACACAGTCACACACGTGCGTGCGCGCGTGCGTGCAGACTCACAAGCACGCACGCATGAGCACACACACATACACACAAGCATGCACACACATACACACACATGACACACACATGCACACACTCACACACACACTCACATGCATGCATGCACACACTCCCACACAGACACCGTCTGATGCAGGCCACATACCTCCACAATTGCCTTAAACGGCCAAACAACACATCTCCCAATTGGCAGAATAGCATGCACACACATACACACGCATGACACACGCATGCACACACACGCATGCACACACTCACTCACACACACACTCACATGCATGCGTGCACACACTCCCACACACACACCGTCTGGTGCAGGCCACATACCTCCACAATTGCCTTCGACGGCCAAACAACACATCTCCCAATTGGCAGAATACTTGGAGGTGGGTTTCATGGGGCAAGCTAGGCAAAGCATTTTGTGTATTGCATGAGTACAGGAATGGCAGGGAAGTATGAAGTCCTGTCTGGTTTAAAGAAGTGGTACATTGTGTGTGTGGTGTGTGTGTGTGTGTATGTGTGTGTGTGTGTGTGTGTATGTGTGTGTGTGTGAGTGTGTCAGAGATTTATACACCAGGGATCCTGATGTGTAGAAAGGGTACAGTGCAGCAAAGGGTACAGTGCAGCAGACTTTATAACAGGGATGTCTTGTAAATGTTCAACGTACCACACCGAACTTTTGCTGAACCTACAAAGTCACATCGTACCATTCTGGTAAGTCAACTAGTGTCGGACACAACAATCAGAGAGCAGCAGCCTTGCTGGCATGAGTATGGGTGCCTTCAATTGCCCATTTCATTAACATGTAACATGTTTCACACTCGAGCCACAAGCAAGGAATGTGGTGCCAGGCTTATAGGATCTTAGGATGCTACTGTTAATGTCGTCAACAGCATGGCCAGACAAGAATAGGGACGCTGCACGGATGCACACGCATATAAATACATACACGCACACAAAGTCATTTAGACGGTGACACGGTGGCCAGACAAGAATAGGGACGCTGCACGCGCATATACATACACACACGCACACGAAGTCACTTACACGGTGAAGCCGATCTCTACACTATTCAAGGGGACAGTGCCACATATCCAATCTCGAAAATTTTCAAGCCAATCTCTATATCAGTTAGGGGGTCTCCATATCAGTCAAGACAATCTCTATATCAGTCAAGCCAGTCTCTATATCAGTCAAGGGAACAGTGCCACATATCCATTCTCGAATTCAATCAAGCCAATCTCTATATCAGTCAAGGGGTCTCCATATCAGTCAAACCAATCTCTATACCAGTCAAGCCAGTCTCTATATCAGTCAAGATTACAGTGCCACATATCCATTCTCGAATTCAATCAAGCCAATCTCTATATCAGTCAAGGGGTTTCCATATCAGTCAAACCAATCTCTATATCAGTCAAGCCAGTCTCTATATCAGTCAAGATTACAGTGCCACATATCCAATCTCGAAATCAATCAAGCCAATCTCTATATCAGTCAAGCCAATCTCCATAACAGTCAAGAGAACAGTGCCACATTGACGCAGCAGCTCCTATGATACTGTCATGCTTGCATGGACACACACACACACGCAACACAAACACACACAACACAAACACACACCACCACACACACACACACACACACACACACACACACACACGCGCGCGCACACACAAACACACACCGCACACACACGCACACACACACAAACACAAATACATAACACAAACACACACCGCACACACACACACAACACAAACACACGCACACACACAACAAAAACACACACAACACAAACACATACCACCACGCACACACACGCGCACACACAAACACACACAACACAAACACACACCGCACACTCACATGCGCACACACATACACACACATACACACACGCGCACACACACAACACAAACACACACCACCACACACACCACCACACACACACACAAACACACACCGCACACACACACGCACACACAAACACACACAACACAAACACACACACACGCGCACACACAAACGCACACACACACATACACACACACACATACACACACACGCACACGCACACACACACACACACCGCACACACCTTGTCACAGGCCATGGTGCGTAGCCTCAACAACCTGGACGAAAGATTTCACCACTCCTACTTCCTATACCTGCTCACTGGACCAGACACCTTTGTCACAGTGGAGGTGTACATCGTGCCTCTGGTCGCACTCATAGCTGCCCTGATGGTCAAGGTGTGGGCTATTCTCCCTTGCATCTTTGTCGCATTTTTGTAGAGCTGTGTTTTGTGCATCTGATGGTTTGAGGAGCTGCCTTGATGGTCAAGATGCGTGCTCTTACTCTTGCATCTTTGTCACTGTCAAGACGTGCGTCGTGCATCGTGCATCTGGCGATTAGATTAGCTGCCCTGATGCTTGAGTTGCGTGCTGCCGTCTCTTGCATCTTTGTCACTGTAGAGGTGTGAACTATTGTAGAGGTGTACATTGTGGCTCTGGTAGCACTCATAGCTGCCCTGATGGTCAAGGTGCGTGCTCTTGCTCTTGCATCTTTGTTTTTGTAGAGCTGTGCGTCGTGCATCTGGTGTCAGGTAAGTTGGTTTTGTGCCCGGTGGGTCACAAACGATTTGTGTGTTATAAGCCCTTAGTGTGGCTTTGATCAGTGCATAAGGTGTAGGTCCTCTATTGTTAGGGTTGGCCAGAACCGTATATATACACCGTATATGACCGTATATTTGATGATTTTCCTGCCAAAAATACCGTATATACACCGTATATGTATGGTTCTGACCAACCCTATCTATTGTGCTCTTAAGCCCTGTGTTATACTCATAAGCACTGTTTTTAAATAAGCACTGGCTCATAGCAGCCTCTCCTTCGTGCACACTCAGTGACCCATTTCAGTGTGTGACCCAATTCAGTGTGTGATCCATCAGTGTGTAACCCATTTCAGTGTGTGACCCATTTCAGTGTGTGACCCATTTCAGTGTGACCCATTTCAGTGTGTGACCCAATTCAGTGTATGATCCATTTCAGTGTGACACAATTCAGTGTGTGATCCATTTCAGTGTGACCCATTTCAGTGTGTGACCCATTTCAGTGTGTGATCCATTTCAGTGTGGCCTTTCCCCCTCAGCACCGCAGGACACGGCAGACATATACCTCAACTACAATTCAGTGAGGCATAAGAGCGCAGGGCATTCCCACCAAAACTTTCAGTTTTGCCTTTGTCGCTGGAAATAGTGGGCAAACAGCAGCAAGGTCATCGCATGTGGGGAGTGGTTTTCACTGCTTGCGTAATTCTTCTTTCCTAAAAAATCCCCGCCAAAACTCACATTCACGCCTTTGCCACTCATTGATGATCACTGTTGTCCGGGGACAACTGTCACCACTCTCAGCACTCAGTCAGCACTTAAAGTTTTGTTCGGTGGGGGTTTGACCAGTGCAAAGCACCGGCGTGGACTCACCCCTTTGCGGATATCAATCATTGCCTTCGTAGCTCTTCATTTTCACCTTAGATCGTCCTCAGCAAATCACACATTTCACATTTCACGTAGTAATAAGGCTCCGTGATAGGAGATCGAGCGAGGCACACTCTGCCTACCTTTTTACTGTAGTTTCATGCAGACTGAGTCCCCTCAAGGGCCCCCTCCCCAACGCATATGTTTAGGGTTGGCCAGAACCGTATATATACGCCGTATATGACCGTATATTTGATGATTTCCCTGCCAAAGATGCCGTATATAAACCGTATATATATGGTTCTGGCCAACCCTACATATGTTCCTCTGTGTAAGCCTCTATGATGAGAGAAAACAGCATCCTGCCGCCTATTTTTTTACGGGAACATCATGACGAGGCTGAGCCCCCTCCCCGCTGCATCTATTGCTGTGCAGCTGTGCAGGATTCTGGAATGAGTAAGATTGGTTGGCCAGAATCGTATATACACAACGTATATGACCGTATGTATGGTTATTCATCTATTGAACATAGCGTACATACTCCGTATATACGTATATATGTATGTATGGTTCTGGCCAACCCTATATATATGTATGTATGGTTCTGGCCAACCCTAGGAATGAGAGATGGAATTATTCTGATGAATGATTATGGAATGTGCGGTGAATGATTCTGGAATAAGCCATATATCTGTTGTTGTGCAGGCTGCTAGAATGACAGGCGGAATGGTTCTGATGAATGATCTTGATGAATGTGTGGTGAATGATTCTGGAATAAGCGATGCATCTGTTGTTGTGCAGGCTTCCGGAATGAGAGATGGGATGCGGCGATTGCAAGAGGCAGCCGACGACCCTCCCTCCCAATCAGAGCCTCTGGAGCCAACAGCAACACTCACAGCCGCACAAACACCCACAGCAGCACCACCACCCCCATCAGCAGTTGCAGCAGCAGCACCGCAGGCCCAGCCAAGCTGCGCCGGCCCCTGGGCCTCTGCCGCTGCAGTTGTGCTGCTGCTGCTGCTCGCATGCACAGCCACTGGAGCAGGTGTGCGGTACGTGGCGTGTGGAGACGGGTGCTCACACAGCACGCAGCAACAGCAGCAGCAGCAGCAGCAGCAGCAGGGGCAGGCAGGGGGGTTAGGGAAGGGAGGAGAGGGTAATAATCTAGAGAGAGGGGTTGGGACGGGAGCGGGAGAGGATGCAGGCGTGCTGCTGTTTGGCCTTGCGCTTCCCAATTGGGCAGGAGGGGGGCGCTTGGGGCGGGCGGAGCAGGTGGGTTTGCGTGCGGCATCTCAGGTTACATCGCTATATATGTATATATGCCTCTGGGGGGCATCTGAGGCTTGTGCATGCAGCAGCTAAGCTAAGGTTACATCGTTATATATGCCTCTGGGGGGCATCTGAGGCTTGTGCATGCGGCATCTAAGCTAAGGTTACATCGCTATATATGCCTCTGGGGGGCATCTGAGGCTTGTGTATGCGGCAGCTAACCAGAGTTTGCCAGAACCGTGTAAGTGTATGTAATGCATTGGCTGGGGTTTGGCAGGAGGCGGGAGGTTTGTAGGTTCCCTGTCATTCCTGTAATTACTGATTCTCTGTAATTACTAATTCTCTATTTTTCACTCAGCTGACTCCACAGCTACGGCTGGTGTGTAGGGTTGGCTGGCCAGATCACTCTCTCATCATGCTCGTCACACCGTTTGTGTACTGAGCTTCTTGCACATTAAGTACGTTTATAGGGAACCACTTCACAGATCTAAACACCCCCATGCATTTGACGGCTGTTCATTGTAGTGCATGTTGTCTAGCAGGGTTGGCTGCTATTGTCGCAGCCTGCCCTGTTGGCTGTTTGACCAACCACGGACATGCCAGGCTTATATAGGGCTGGATAGTTTCAACCCCTCAAACACCCTGGTGCTCAGTAAATGGCCCTTCAGAAATTTTCATACACAAACACACATGCACACACACATTCACACGTAGACACACACACACACGTGCACACACACATAAACACTCACGTACACCCTCACACACACGCATACACACACACCCTCACACACACACACCCTCACACACACACACACACACAGACACACGCACATGCACACACACACACACATTAACATACACACACAGGCAACACTGCTGGCGTGCCTTGCTATCATACTAGGGACTCTAGGCTACGACGCTTGCAGCCTGGCTTTCAGGCACTGCCTGTCAGAGTCAGGAAGCAGACCTGGGTGCGCAACACTCCAGCACGGGGAGAAAGTAGGACAGAAATTAGGAGAGGGGGCTGGGGTATTTAAGGGAGGTTCAGGTACCTCGCCGTCTTCCAGACATCAGGGAAAAGTGAGTTTAGATGGGGGGAAGGGGAGGGGGAGAAGGGAGCAGCAGCACCTGCTGTGGTGCTGCACGCTACGCGTGGTCATGCTGAGCAGCGTGTGCATGATGCTGGCTGCTATGGCAAGCATGAACTGGGCGCTGGGCTATGCAGTGGCAGTGGTGCTGGTGCCAGTTGTGGGCATCAGAGGGCAGGGATTGAGGTGCGTGTGTGCGTGTGTGTGTGTTTGTGTGTGTGTGTGTGTGTGCGTGTGTGTGTGCGTGTGTGTGTGCGTGTGTGCGTGTGTGTGTGTGCGTGTGTGTGTTTGTGTGTGTGTGTGCGTGTGTGTGTGCGTGTGTGTGTTTGTGTGTGTGTGACTGTGTGTGACTGTGCTGTTTGTATGCGCAACTGGAGCAAGGTGAGCATGATCTGGGCTGTGCAGTGGTGCTGGTGCTGGTGCCAGTCACAGGCATGTAAGGGAAACATGCGTGACCTGGGCTGTGCAGTGGTGCTGGTGCTGGTGCCAGCGACAGGCATTCAAGGGAAACACTTGTGTGTTGATCCGCTGCTGCATTGCACTGCACTGGTCCGCTGCTGCATTGCACTGATCCGCTGCTGCATTGCACATGTGCTGACTCGACTATAAATGTGTGCTTCTGTACTTGCACTTGACGATCGCAGTGAAGAGCTGAGCCTTTCAAACGTCAATGCCACAAGCACCTGCGTTGTTTTGTACCTTGCTCGGCAAGTGCTTTGTCCAACAAGTTGCTAGACACGCTTGTCTTTTTGCTGCACTTTTTGTTTAGATCTATGAAGCCATGCCAGGCTTGAGGCCTTTGTAAATCAAACTATACTTTGTACGTTGGTTACTCAGCGTGCTTCAACTTGACACATTTCAATTCGACACATTGAGATTTTGATACTTTTTTATTCTACGTGTAGCAGTGTTTCAGGAACCCAGACCTAACGCGGCCCTTTTACCTTATTAATTACGGGGAGTGGTAGTTGTCCCCACGGGTGGCACACCCTAAACTGTGCCATTCAGCTTTCTGCCTTCTAATGTACCCCAATGCCTCTCCCAAACTGCACAAACAAGTTCATACACATATTTGAGGCGTAGAAGTTGGGGGCTGTGTGGTCTATACCTGTTTTGCACCCATTTTGCCACAATCAGACACAAGAGGCAACCAAAGGCAACCACAAAACTTGCTCCAATCCTTCAGCGCTGCACTTCATAAGCTTCTTTTTCACCATGCTTTATGCTACAATACTGCTGTGTCAAACATGGTGCTGTACGGGGGTGACCACACAGTGTGTATGTGTGCGTGTGTGTGTGTGTGTGTGTGTGTGCGTGTGTGTGTGTGTGTGTGTGCGCGTGTGTGTGTGCGTGTGGGTGTGCGTGTGTGTGCGTGTGTGTGTGCGTGTGGGTGTGTGCGTGTGTGTGTCTGTGTGTGTGTGTGCTGTGTGTGTGTTTGTGTGTGTTTTTCAGCACAAAATGAGGCGTATCTCTGCATCTGTTCCATGGATCCGCATCCTGACTGCGCCATCCACAGGCTTCACAAGGCGCCAAAGCTGGCGCCTAATGATGGCTCTTTTGAGGAGAAATGCTTTAAAACAAGTTACACAGATGCTTTCAGTTTACGCGGAAGCGCAGCGACAGCTCCTCTCAATTTTACACAATGCGGTCGGGTGCCTGCTTCTTCTTCATTCAAATTAGGTTTGTTTTTATCGGCAAGCACGCCTGTTGAAACAATGTGATCTGGGGGGGGGGTAAAACAGGGAGGCGCTTCCTGTGTGGCTTGCACAAGCAGTCAGGTCAACAATCTGTGCCTGTAAGCAGTGTATGCAAAAGAGAGAAATAAGTGTATGCAAACCATCTCCATTGTGTCCAGATATTCCTGATCTGCATGTCAGACTCGCACGCCTAAGTTTGCATCCGCTCTCCCACCTGAACAGACCTCCGCTTATTCGCCCCTGAAATGCATATTCACAGGCAAGGGAGGCGATTTGCATGGCTTGCCAAGGCAGTCCGGGCAGCTTTGCTGCTGGTGATTTCCCCCATCACGGTAGCGGCCCTGCTGGCGGCTTTGGTGGCAGTGGACGCACAGGCAGGCTGGGGGGGCGATCTGCCACTGGCTCAGGTGTGCATAAAGGCACAATTGCTACATGTGCTATAATTATGCAGTATCTACGTAAAATCAAAATTGTTCTGCATTGAACTAACAAGTAAAAAAACAGACATGTCAATGCCAAATTGACAAAACTGCTCTGTAAAACTTTGTGGATTGCCTTCTCAGGTGCTGGCACCTGAAGCCGTGGGGACAGGCTTGCGTGCACTGGTGTGCAGCAGCCGCATCACAAGCTACACCATGTTCTGGGCCGCCTTGCTGCCGTGCTGGCTAGTGGAGATGGGGACACTTGTGTTCAGTCTCTGATAGAAAGGAATAACCCCCTCCCTTAATCATGCTGGCTGTGATCATCACTACCAGCGGAGTCTCTTCTTTTCTTTTACTTAGATAGGTAGCGCATCAAATCAGAACAAAGGGCAAAGGGAATCAGGACCGATAATAAGAGCAGGAAGTGCGAGATATGCAGTATCAAGATATTTCTAGCGGAGTGGAACTTCACCAATGCCATTTGATAAATTCATCGTCATGCAGATAGAATGAGATGATTGGCATAGGCGTCAGATAATTTGCGCCCACCAGGTCTCAGGTACATAGATGGGGAGTGGTACCTCTGAAACAAGTTTTTGTTTACATTATAAATTGGGATTTGGGTCTGTGCCCCTTCGAAGGATACCTTCGAAGCGAAAGGCCAACACCAACTACCTGTTGACTAGCGAAAGCAATAATAACTATTCAAATATGGATGCAAAACCGGAGACAGACAGTGAACCCTATCCGGCTGGCATCTCTGAAGAAACTCACAGCACCATGCCCCTGTCTGAAGGTACTGTAACTGCACATTAGACTCTCTGGCATGCTCATTTGCTAACCAGCTGAAAAGCTAACCTGCAACGCCACATCTGACACCCCAGAGGAAACCCAAGAGCCTCACCGGGACTTGCAAGCTGATGAAGATGCAGAGCTAAGCCAAGAGCAATCTTTGGAGGGCAGTGCAACAGCTGGAGATGTGCCTGTCTTACCTGAAGAGGACGAAGAGGAGCAGGATTTTGAGCCTGGACCCCTCCCCGGGGAACAGCAGCAAGTGGACGACACAGTCATCGAGGAGGAGGACGAGGAAGAAGAGCAGGACGACATCGAGGAGAATGGTGGGGAGATGGATGAGGAAGGAGAGGAGAGCAGTGGCACAGAGACAGGTGCGAGCGTCCTCCCACAGCCCACCACCGCATCAGCGACTGCCGGGAAGGAGGCCCCGGTGATACTGATAACCACAGTCGACATTGGAAACGGGAAGAGCGATGCCATTGAGCTGAGGAAAGGAGGGGACCCCACTGCCGCTGCACGCACATTCTGTGAGAAGCACGGTCTCCCAGCTCACATTGTTGCACCCCTCACACAACACATCCTGGACAACCTCAGCAAGGCCAAGCAGGTTGGTTATTGGGTCATTCTCTTTTTGCAAGCTCTTATGCAAGCACCGTGCAAGCACAAAGTTACACGCGTGCGCGCACGCACACACACACACACACACACACACACACACACACACACACACACGCACGCACGCAAGCACGCACGCACGCACGCACGCACATACACACACATACACACACACACACACATTCACATACACACACACATGGGCGCACACACACACACATACACATACACACACATGGGCGCACACACACATACGCACGCGCGCACACACACACACACACACACACATTCACACACACATTCACACACACACACTCACACACGCAGGACAACCTGCGCCAATCTTCAGAAGTGCCCTTAGCCGATGCTTCCCCAGCCTTTGACGAGCAACAGGAAATAGAGGAGGAGGAAGAGGAGGAGCAGCCACAGGTAAAAAAGCATGAACTCTTACTTTAAAGAATACATGTGCACGTGCAAACGCACATACACACACACACACAAACTCACACACGCAAACACACAAACATGCATATACACTTACACACGCACACGCACATACACAATAACACACACAGGACCCCAGCAGGCCTAGCACTTCAGAGTCCGACCAGAACATACAGCAGAAGCTGAGCTTTGCCAATGGTATGAACGAAAAGCTGTACGAGCAACTGAGCAACAAGCTGATGCCGGTCAATGACAGCGAGCGCATGCTGACTGTGAATTCTGTCAACAGGTGCGGGTGTGTACGCAATTGCATGTTTATTATTTCACTCTTTTTTGGCAGTTGTTAACCAATGCCCCCCTCCTCCCATCCTTGCGCACACATACACACACATGAATAGTTTGGATTGCAAAGGCATTCAACCTGGAATGGCTGCTCAACCTATGAGAACGAGGTTCACACACATGAATGCACCCCCCCCCCCCAACACACACGCACACACATGCACAACGCACACACACACACACATTAGTGCACGCATTCACTTGCACAACCACAGGCACACACACGCACACACATGCACAACGCACACACGCACATTACCGCACACATTCACTTGCACAACCACAGGCACCCCACTTCCGGCAACCGAAATGCAAACCGCAACCGACCCCCCTCTGTGTCTTCCTCTGATATGGGAATCCCCTCCTACCTGCGTGCCAGTGCCCCTGCGCAAAATGTTAGGTGGGTGAATTAAACTGTACGTGTTTTTTTTGCATGCGTGTGTGTGTATGTGCAGCTTTAATGCTACTTTTGTGTAATTTACATGCATTCAAACGTCAAGCATTGATCTCTTTATGCCAAGGTGGGGGTCTGGGTGGGTGTTAATGTCGCCACACGTACGGGGTGCCAGGCAGACCTGCGTGTTGCCAAGCTTGCCTGCCATCACAACTTGGAAATGGCAGGCTACCTTCATTCTAAGAGGGATGCAGCTGAATACCAGCATGACTGACCACACCACCGTGAATACTTAGCGTTGGCCAGAACCGTCTATTTACAACGTATGTAGCCGTATGTTTGGTGATATCCCTGCCAAAGGTACCGTATATACACCGTATATATATGGTCCTAGCCAACCCTATTAATACTCCTGCTAATCAACCAACGTTGGTCGTGCAGGGACTCGGTTCACCTGCGTCTGTACCAAGGAGCCTCTAACCAGCGCGACAAGCAGGAAGCCAAGCGCAAGGCCCTGCAGGTGTGTGTGTATGTGTGTGTGTGCACGTGTGTGTGCGTGCGTGCGTGCATGTAAGCTGAAAAGTTTGCGGCGTGTGCGTGTAAGCTGAACTGTTTGCGGCGTGTGCGTGTAAGCTGGAAAGTAGTTTTCCATATGTTCTCTATTTGTTGTGCTGTGTTCCTTGGTTGTATTGTGGCTGTGCGTCTGCTTGCCTGCAGATTGATGTGGACGCTGCGGTTTGTGTGGTGACGGTGGTATTAATTGTACAGCGTGTTTGCTTGCCTGCAGATTGATGAGGACAGGTGCATCGTGCAGGGCCGCTCCAGCATGTCCTGGATCAGTCAGGAGATGATGCGCTCACGCAGGTGCGTATGTGTGAGTGTGCGTGTGTGTGTGTGTATGTGTGTGTGTGTGTGAGTGCATGCAGGTGCGTATGTGTGATTGCGTGCAGGTGCGTATGTGTGCACGTGTGTGCATGTGTGTGCACGTGTGTGCACGTGTGTGCATGTGTGTGCACGTGTGTGCACGTGTGTGCACGTGTGTGCACGTGTGTGCACGTGTGTGCACGTGTGTGTACGTGTGTGCATGTGTGTGCACGTGTGTGCACGTGTGTGTTACGTGTCTATGTAATCCTGTGCATCTGTGATCATGTGCTTGTGTACGTGTGCAATGTGCCTGTGTGCGTGTGCATGTGCCTGTGTGTGTGAAGGCACTTCAGCCTTAGTCAAACAGCTGTTGCAGGCTAGGACATTAGTCGCTGTTCAGCATGCTGATAGATCTATATCTAGCTGGACGTGTGTTTGTTGTGCTTGTAGTTTTGTGTTGCATGTTAAGGTCGACCAAGGAGGAGTCGGGAACATACTACACTTACAACCCAATAGCACACACACACACCTAAAAGTCTGACATGCAAGCCCGTCACTCTGATTTGCTTACATGCTTGCAAAGCAGCTGCAAGACAAACTTCTGAATGCACGTCCCTTGATCTGCAGACACACATACGGACATACACACGCGCACACACAAGCACACACACACGCACAAGCACACACACACAAGCACACACACAAGCACACGCACAAGCACACACGCACACACACAAGCACACACACACACACGCACAAGCACACACACACACATTACAGTCACGGCCCGTTTGAAAACTACGGAGAGATGCTGTACGCTGAAGGCCTGGAGGCAGCTGCTGTCAAGCACAGCAAGGTGAGAGCTTTACTTAGCTCTGCATGAACATGAGTGTGTGTGGAGTCACGCCGCAAGTGAGTGTGTGGACCAATG
>Ga0307945_1002165_pt1 | contig 15818 bp, 21 predicted proteins | sample OrgLakmetagen228_FD_201818 | JGI IMG/M metagenome (GOLD analysis project Ga0307945, IMG submission 201818) | Saline water microbial communities from Organic Lake, Antarctica - #228 | ecosystem: Environmental > Aquatic > Non-marine Saline and Alkaline > Saline | place: Antarctica: Organic Lake...
GTTCACCCCACTTCTCATGCACACAGCCGCTCCCCTCACAAGAGCAAGCATTACATGCACATGGCTCACTCCAACTCTCATGCACACAGCCGCTCCCCTCACAAGAGCAGGCATAACATGCACATGACTCACCCTACCTCTCATGCACACAGCCGCTCCCCTCACAAGAGCAAGCACTACATGCACATGGCTCACCCCACTTCTCATGCACACAGCCGCTCCCCTCACAAGAGCAAGCATTACATGCACATGGCTCACCCCACCTCGCATGCACACAGCCGCTCCCCTCACAAGAGCAAGCATAACATGCACATGGCTCACCCCACTTCTCATGCACACAGCCGCTCCCCTCACAAGAGCAAGCATAACATGCACATGGCTCACTCCACCTCTCATGCACACAGCCACTCCCCTCACAAGAGCAGGCATTACATGCACATGGTTCACTCCACCTCTCATGCACACAGCCACTCCCCTCACAAGCATATCCCAATGACCACATCTCACGCAACACCACACCTCACGCGCATCTCACGCACATCTCACGCACACCTCATGCACACCTCACGCACATCTCACACAACACCACTCCTCACACCAGCATCTCGCACTTGTACCTCACGCATTCAAGCATGCACCCTCATACACACATAAGTATGCCTCACAGGGCATGTTTCACACGCACGTACTATGTCCTCGCAGGTCTCAAACATACACACCCACCCATCCACGAGCTTACCTCTGCATACGATCATACATCTTTGCACCTCTCAAACGTGCACTTTTTCATACATTAGCTTACCTCTGCACACAGTCGTACATCCTCGTACCGCTCAAAAGTGCAAACCATTATGCACAAGCTTGCCTCTGCATACGATCATACAACAATGCACCTCTCAAACGTGCACACCTTCATCCACGAGCTTACCTCTGCACACAGTCGTACACTTTTGCACCTCTCAAATGTGCACACCGTTATGCACAAGCTTGCCTCTGCACACATTCGTACATCCTCGCGTCTCTCTAACGTGCACACCGTTATGCACGAGCATGCCTCTGCACACATTCGTACATCCTCGCGTCTCTCAAACGTGCACACCGTTATATGCAAGCAGGTTGCTGTTACGTCTGGGATCAAGCATGCAGGGCTGAAGAGCTATTGCCTGTTTTTGGGAGACCCCCAATCCAGCATATTCAGGTAGGGCTGGAGGGGCTCTTTACTTGTTTGATTTGGACAGCGCTTTTGAGTGCTTGCGTGCACTATTTGAGTTTCTATTAGCAGGATAAAGGTAAGTGAGGGTGGGGGTAGAGATGGGGGTTTTCGTCAAGGAGGGTGGAGACGTTTGGGCGTGTGAGTGTGGGTGTGGAAGTGGGTGTGGCAATGTGTGCAATATGCTGTGTTGGTGTAGTGGTGTAGGCTGCTGTCCCTGTCTGGCTCATTTCGTGTGTACGTGTGCCTGTGTGTATGTGTGCCTGTGTGTGAACGCGTGTGTGCGTGCTTGCAAGTGTATGTGTGCTTGTGTGTGTGTGTGTGAGTGTGTGTGTATGTGTGAGTGAGTGTGTGCATGTGTGTGTATGCGTGTGTGCTTGCGTTTGTGCACGCATGCATGTATGTGTGTGCGTTTGTGTGTATGTATGTGCGTCTGTGCGTGCGTGTGTGTGAATGCATGCGTGTGTATGTGCTTGTCTGTGTGTGTGTGATTAGGCCTGCCCTTGCATTTGTGGAACCTGCACTGCAGCAGATCAATATCATGAACACACGTAAATAATGATATAATTTTTGTCGTAGGTGGTTGGAGCAGCATGGAGTGACCATGATCCTTCACAACCCTCAATGGAAGGAACCCCTTGTCAATGCTGCCCGCGCATTCTTGCATGTGAGTGTGTTCAAACGTGTGCAAACAGTTGTGACCCTGCTTTCCTTGTGTGTCGTGCGTACAAAAAGGCGTACAAAATGCATGTCACTGTGTATGCATATATGTGTGTGTGCGTGTGCGTGGATGTGTGTGTGTGTGTGTGAGTGTGTGTGTGTGTTTGACTGAGAAGTTGCGCACCACAAAATTCTGACAGTAATACATATTGTAATGGTCAGTGTGACAAGGCTGTTGACGTTGCAGCCGGACTTGCACCTTTGCTCTTTGTGTTCATGTGCGTGCAAGTTGTGCAAGTGTGAAGGACACACATACACACGCAAACACACAAACACACTTGCATAGTGGGCTTGATCAATAAACCAATCTTTGACCACCATTGGTGTCTGAGGGATGGCTGCTTTCAAATGCTTCCAAAGTGCAACCGGAAAGGGCAACTGAGACAAACGTGCTACGTCCTTGCACCTGTCATTGCATTTAATGAACCATCCGTGTCTGAGGGATGGCTGCTTTCAAATGCTTCCTAAGTGCAACATGACAGGGCTACCGAGACAAACGCGCTATGTCCTTGCACCTGTCATTGCATTTAATGAACCATCGGTGTCTGAGGGATGGCTGCTTTCAAATGCTTCCTAAGTGCAACTTGATAGGGCTACTGAGACAAACGCGCTACGTCCTTGCACCTGTCGTTGCATATATTGAACCATCCGTGTCTGAGGGGTGACTGCTTCCTAAGTGCAACCGGAAAGGGCTACTGAGACATTGTGCTGCTGCCTTGCACTTGTCATTGCGTCGTGTGCTCCCACACACATACTAGCTGCCACCAGCAGGATCCTCTGTATAAAATTTGATGGCACCTGCATTTTCATCTTGGTCGCACATATTGCAGTACAGTCACACGTTTGTTAGGAAGTTTGTTTGCACTTGGTTCCTCTAGTAGGAAGAGGCGTTGGATTGCTGTGCAGACAGTTTTGGCTTTGCTCTGTTTTATGCTTATGCTGTGCAGACAGGTTTGGCTTTGCTCTGTGTTATGCTTATGCTGTGCAGAGAGGTTTGGCTCTTTGTTATGCGTATGCTGTGCAGACAGGTTTGGCTTTGCTCTGTGTTATGCTCATGCTTATGCTGATCAGGTGATACTCAGCTGCAATTATATGCAGGCTTTCACAACCACCCACGAAATCCCAACCTAGTGTACACTTTGCTCCAGTGCCAGGCTGCATTCATATGTAGGCTTCCACAACCACCCATGAAATCCCAACCTAGTGAACATTTTGCTCCAGTGCCAGGCTACATTTATATGCTGGCTTCCACAACCACCCATGAAATCCAAACCTAGTACACATTTTGCTCCAGTGCCAGGCTGCATTCATATGTAGGCTTCCACAACCACCCATGAAATCCCAACCTAGTGAACATTTTGCTCCAGTGCCAGGCTACATTTATATGTTGGCTTCCACAACCACCCATGAAATCCAAACCGAGTGTACATTTTGCTCCAGTGCCAAAGTCCATCTTAGCTTGTACGCTCTCTACTGTACAGCAGCACGCAGCACATCACAATAATACTGCTGGTTCTTGAGTTTCGATTCCATGCCACATTCTCAGTGTCATTGCAACACATTTCTTCCTGCAGAGAAACATGGCATACAGCCACCTGTAAAAGAACGTCACAAATTTTGCCTTAAATCCAGCCTCCATTGCATGTTTTATTGCAACACATTTAAAACTGCAAACATGGCATACAGCCACCTGTACAAGAATGTCGTTGATTTCGCCTAAATCCAGCTTCCTTTCTTATGTTTCATAGCAACACAATTATTCGTGCAGAGAAAAATGGCATGCAGCCACCTGTACAAGAATGTCACTAATTTTGCCTAAAATCCAGCCTCCATTGCATGTTTTATTGCAACACATTTAAAACTGCAAACAAACATGGCATACAGCCACCTGTACAAAAATGTCGTTGATTTCGCCTAAATCCATCCTCCTTTCTTATGTTTCATAGCAACACAATTATTCGTGCAGAGAAACATGGCATACAGCCACCTGTAAAAGAACGTCACAAATTTTGCCTAAAATCCAGCCTCCATTGCATGTTTTATTGCAACACATTAAAAATGCAAACAAACATGGCATACAGCCACCTGTACAAGAACGTCACTAATTTTGCCTAAAAATGCAGCCTCCATTATTATGTTTCATTGCAACACAATTATTCGTGCAGAGGAAAATGGCATACAGCCACCTGTACAAGAACGCTGTTAGTTTTGCCTAAAAAATGCAGCCTCCATTCTTATTTTTCGATGTGATTCATGTACTCGCGCAGAAGAAAATTGCATATAGCCACCTGTACAAGAACGCTGTTAGTTTTGCCTAAAAAATGCAGCCTCCATTCTTATTTTTCATTGTGATCATGTATGCGTGCAGAAGAACAATGGCATGCAGCCACCTGTACAAGAACGTTGTTAGTTGTGCCTAAAAAATGCAGCCACCATTCTTATTTTTTGATGTGGTTCATGTACTTGCGCAAAAGAACATCGCATACAGCCACCTGTAAAAGAACGTCACTAATTTTGCCTAAAATCCAGCCTCCTTTCTTACGTTTCATTGCAATACAATTATTCGTGCAGAGGAAAATGGCATACAGCCACCTGTACAAGAACGCTGTTAGTTATGCCTAAAAAATGCAGCCTCCATTCTTATTTTTCGATGTGATTCATGTACTCGCGCAGAAGAACATGGCATACAGCCACCTGTACAAGAACGCTGTTAGTTTTGCCTAAAAAAGGCAGCCTCCATTCTTATTTTTCGATGTGATTCATGTACTCGCGCAGAAGAACATGGCATACAGCCACCTGTACAAGAACGCTGTTAGTTATGCCTAAAAAATGCAGCCTCCATTCTTATTTTTCGATGTGATTCATGTATGCGCGCAGAAGAACATGGCATGCAGTCACCTATACAAGAACGTTGTTTGTTTTGCTTAAAAAAGGCAGCCTCCATTCTTATTTTTCATTGTGGTTCATGTATGCGCGCAGAAGAACATGGCATACCGTCACCTATACAAGAACGCTGTTAGTTTTGCCTAAAAAATGCAGCCTCCATTCTTATTTTTCGATGTGGTTCATGTAATCGCGCAGAAGAACATCGCATACAGCCACCTGTACAAGAACGCTGTTAGTTTTGCCTAAAAAAGGCAGCCTCCATTCTTTTTTTTTGATGTGGTTCATGTATGCGTGCAGAAGAACATTGGCATGCAGCCACCTGTACAAGAACGTTGTTAATTTTGCCTAAAAAAGGCAGCCTCCATTCTTATTTTTCGATGTGATTCACGTACTCGCGCAAAAGAACATGGCGTACAGCCACCTGTACAAGAACGTAGTTAATTTTGCCTAAAAAAGGCAGCCTCCATTCTTATTTTTCGATGTGGTTCATGTACTTGCGCAAAAGAACATGGCATACAGCCACCTGTACAAGAACGTTGTTAATTTTGCCTAAAAAAGGCAGCCTCCATTCTTATTTTTCGATGTGGTTCATGTACTTGCGCAGAGGAACATGGCATACAGCCACCTGTACAAGAACGCTGTTAGTTTTGCCTAAAAAAGGCAGCCTCCATTCTTATTTTTTGATGTGGTTCATGTACTTGCGCAGAAGAACATGGCATACAGCCACCTGTACAAGAACGTTGTTAATTTTGCCTAAAAAAGGCAGCCTCCATTCTTATTTTTTGATGTGGTTCATGTACTTGCGCAGAAGAACATGGCATACAGCCACCTGTACAAGAACGCTGTTAGTTTTGCCTAAAAAATGCAGCCTCCATTCTTTTTTTTTGATGTGATTCACGTACTCGCGCAAAAGAACATGGCGTACAGCCACCTGTACAAGAACGCTGTTAGTTTTGCCTAAAAAATGCAGCCTCCATTCTTATTTTTTGATGTGGTTCATGTACTTGCGCAGAAGAACATGGCGTACAGCCACCTGTACAAGAACGCTGTTAGTTTTGCCTAAAAAATGCAGCCTCCATTCTTTTTTTTTGATGTGATTCACGTACTTGCGCAGAAGAACATGGCATACAGCCACCTGTACAAGAACGTTGTTAATTTTGCCTAAAAAAGGCAGCCTCCATTCTTATTTTTCGATGTGATTCATGTACTTGCGCAGAAGAACATGGCTTACAGCCACCTGTACAAGAACGCTGACATGCTGGTGTCCACTTTTCAGAGGATGGACTTGCCCCTTGTCGACGAGATCAGCCAGTGAGTGTGCTGGCTTGCTGTTTCAGTAAGTAGAACAGAGAAGGAAAACTACGCAGGCAGCAAAACACTACCTGCATCAATTAAGGCAAAGGAGACACGCATTGGCCCGAAGTGCCGTGAGTACCCCCCACCAAAGTACCTGCTTTATAAAGAGCCAATGATTGAGCTGGCTTGCTGTTTTAATAAGTACCTGCTTTACAAAGAGCCCGTGAGTGAGCTGGCTTGCTGTTTCAATAAGTACCTGCTTCATATAGAGCCCGTGAGTGAGCTGGCTTGCTGTTTCAATAAGTACCTGCTTCATATAGAGCCAGTGAGTGAGCTGGCTGATTCAATCACGCAGCGCCTGTTTTGCAGGGGGTGAGTGGGATGGCAGTGTCGTGCACTCAACAGTTGTGCTGCGCGTGTGACTGTGTGTGTGCGTGTGTGTGTGTGTGTGTGTGCGTGTGTGTGTGTGTGTGTGTGTATGTGTGTGTTTGTGTGTGTGTGTGTATGTGTGTGTGTGTTTGTGTGTGTGTGTGAGTGTGTGTGTGTCAGATCTGTGTTGTGTCACCAGTTGTTGTGTCACTAGCTGGTATGGTTGGTGGCACGGTTTTGCCTGTGCAGGAGGCGGTGATGTACACAGGACAGGAGGTGGTGGTGTGCACAGGGCAGGAGGTGGTGCTGTACAGGAGGCGGTGTTGTGGTGCTGAGTGGTAGGGTTTAGGGTTTGGGCTTAGGGTGTTAGGTTAATTAGGGTCAGGGTTAGGGTTTAAGCCTTCCAGGGTGGTGTTGTACAGGAGGCGGTGTTGTGGTGCTGAGTGGTAGGGTATAGGGTTAGGGTTTAGGGTGTTAGGTTAGTTACGGTCAGGGTTAGGGTTTAAGCCTTCCAGGGTGGTGTTGTACAGGAGGCGGTGTTGTGGTGCTGAGTGGTAGGGTATAGGGTTAGGGTTTAGGGTGATAGGTTAGTTAGGGTCAGGGTTAGGGTTTAAGCCTTCCAAGGTGGTGCTGTACAGGAGGCGGTGTTGTGGTGCTTGGAAACAGACAGGGTAGAATGTAGGATGTAATATCAGACAAGTAGTATCATGTGGTGCTGAGTATTAGCCTAGGCAGCGTTGTTCTGTGTCACAGCAGCTGCAGCAGCAGCACACACGCACACTCACACACACACTCACACACACACACACACACACACAGCAGCAGCAGCAGCACAGCAGCGGTCTTGCTGTTGGAATGTGTTGGTTTGGGTGTGGGTGTGCGTGGGTGTGTGTGAGTGTGTGTGAGAGAGGTGTGTGTTTGAGGTTGTCTTGCAGCGACTGCATTCGGTTGTAGCAGTCTAATGGCTAATGTGCATGGTTGGCCAGAACCATATGTATGCACCGTATATGACTGCATGTTTGGAGATTTCCCTGCCAAAAATACCGTATGTGCACTGTGCATATAGGGTTCCGGCCAACCATAACAATGTGCATGCATCAGGCCTCAGTGTATCGCACCTGCCTGACCTCACGTAAAGAAAAAGAAACAGAACGCTGACATTGTAATCACTACCGGCTTGGATTAGAGGAAAGGACGTTGTTTTGTGTTCTGCACTACCCAATGGATGCAGAGACACACAACACCCCACCTGACCTCATGTATGTCCAATTTACACGTCATACACACGTACACACATGTACGCACACACACAACCATTGAGACACACTCATGCATTAATCAAAACACACGCATGCACATTTTAAACACACTCACACACGCACACACTCACACATGCACTCCTGCAGATACAACTACGTGCTGTTTACAGATGCCGACGTATTTTTCACTCACACATGCACACTCACACACGCACACTCACACATGCACACCTGCAGGTACAACTACGTGCTGTTTACAGATGCCGACGTATTTTTCAGGCGCCGCATCACCCTGGATGATTTTGGTGAGAGGGCGTGTTGAGGCACATCACGCACCAATACGTGCGAGCACATTGAGGGGTGGTTGCGGTATACTGGGTTTACCTTTTGGTGGCTGTGCAATTGGGGACAGTGAGGGCAGTGACATTTTGTGCAATGATTACAATGGTTACAATGGTTACAATGGTCACAATGGTTACAATGGTCACAATGGTTACAGTGGTTACAATGGTTACAATGGGGGGTGACCTTCAGCCAGGTTGGTTGGCTGATCGGCTGATGATCTTCAGCCAGGTTAATTGGCTGATCAATTGATGACCTTCAGCCAGGTTGGTTGGCTAATTGGCTGATGATCTTCAGCCAGGTTGATCGGCTGATTGGCAACCAACACCTGTGTGTGTGTAGGTGTGTGTGTGTTTTGTTTGTGTTTGTGTTTGTGTTTGTGTTTGTGTTTGTGTGTGTAGGTGTGCTGTACGCTACAAACAAGGCAGTGGCAGATCGTGTAAGGGCAGTGACTGCAGCAAGTGAGGCAGGGAGCTCACACACAGGAAGTGGTTGCAGTGAGGGAGGCAGTTGGTGCAGGGAGTACACACACACACACACACACACACACACACACACACACACACACACACACACACAGGAAGTGGTTGCAGTGAGGGAGGCAGTGGGTGCAGGGAGTACACACACTCACACATACACACACACAGGAAGTGGTTGCAGTGAGGGAGGCAGTTGGTGCAGGGAGTACACACACACACACACACACACACACACACACACAGGAAGTGGTTGCAGTGAGGGAGGCAGTGGGTGCAGGGAGTACACACACTCACACATACACACACACAGGAAGTGGTTGCAGTGAGGGTGGCAGTGGGTGCAGAAAGTACACACACAGGAGTTGGTTGTAGTGAGGGAGGCAGTTGGTGCAGGGAGTACACACACACACAGGAAGTGGTTGCAGTGAGGGAGGCAGTGGGTGCAGAAAGTACACAAGAATTGCTTTTAGTGAGGGAGGCAGTGGGTGCAGGGAGTACACACACACAGGAGTTGGTTGTAGTGAGGGAGGCAGTGGGTGCAGAAAGTACACACACAGGAGTTGGTTGTAGTGAGGGAGACAGTGGGTGCAGAAAGTACACACACACAGGAAATGGTTTTAGAGAGGGAGGCAGTGGGTGCAGAAAGTACACACACAGGAGTTGGTTGTAGTGAGGGAGGCAGTGGGTGCAGAGAGTACACACACACAGGAAATGGTTGTAGTGAGGGAGGCAGTGAAGGCAGTGTGTTCAGTGAGAGAATGCAGGTAACTGTTCGGGTCTGTGCTTTGGAAGCTGGAGAAAAGGGCACAGTCAGATTGAAATCATTTGATTTCAAATTGTTTTAATAACGCAAACAGAGGTCTGCGCACGAACAAAAGTTGCTTACTTGCAATATCATGCTAGCAAGCAAACAAATTACAAGCCATTCTTATACCGTTCTCCGTCTCAAATCATACTTAGCACACCTGCACCTCTTTCTCGACACTGCCTTGTTTGTAGCAAAAAGCACACCTACACACACAAACACAGAAACGCAAACACAAACACAAAGGCACGCACATACACGCACACACACACACACACACGCACACACACACATACACACACACACACAAGCTGCACTCAAATATTGACAGGATCGCATCTTTCCTGCTCTTTGCTCTGCTTAATTCCTGTACGCACACTCCCTGTTTCTCTGTCTCCCTGTCCCCCTGCTGCAGACTCCCTCCTGTGTGATCCTTTAAATAAGGCAATACGCCGCTCCTCAGTGCACGATCCCATCACAGTCATGTCAGAACAATCACTGTCACAGCAACTTGCAGTACGCTCAGCGCAACAATTGAAAGACATCGACCCTGACTCAAGAGATTAATTCTTGTTGAAGCAGACCAACCGTTACGACCTTGATTGAAAGCCAACCAGCTGATTAATGCATCCCTCAACAGACTGGCTCCTCTAGACAAATGATCCAGGCCTTTCATAACAACCTCAATTAAAAATCAACGCGAGCTGTCGGTCACACAAGCTGTCGCTGCCACCAACTGCACGCAACCGTCAAATCCATCCCAGGTGCCCTCCTGCTTCATTCACCCCTAGCTCTGCTTCATCTCTGCTTCCGCTTTCTCACGAGCTCTGCTCAAACCCTTCCTCCTACTTCATTCACCCCTAGCTGTGTTTCATCTCTGCTCCCGCTTTCTCACAAGCTCTGTCAAAACCTTCTTCCTGCTTCATTCACCCCTAGCTCTGCTTCATCTCTACTCCCGCTTTCTCATGAGCTCTGTCAAAACCTTCTTCCTGCTTCGTTCACCCCTAGCTCTGCTTCATCTCTGCTCCCGCTTTCTCACAAGCTCAGCTCAAAACCTTCTTCCTGCGTAGGCCTTCCCTCGCCAGAATCTCTGTCCATGGCGTACGAGCTGCGCCCCAAATTTTTCACGAGCTCTGCTCAAAACCTTCTTCCTGCGTAGGCCTTCCCCTGCCAGAATCTCTGTCCATGGCGTACGAGCTGCGCCCCAAAACTTACCCCCTCAATGCGGGTGTCATACTCATGCATGTGCCTTACCTACGGAAGACGTACACAGACTTTTTGAGGTGAGGGGGATTTTGTGTGTGTATGTTTGTGTATGTGCATCTTTGTTAAGGACCTCGGCTCTTGAACAGGCTTGTCACGTAGAAAAAGGGACGTGTGTGTGTGCATGTGCGTTGCTGCGGGGTACCTTGGCTCATGACAAGAGTTGTTATGCAGCAATATGCAGCAAGTAGGTTCAACAGAAGCTTACTTTTTCTTTATTATCTGACCGGCAGCTTTGATAATTCCGGCAGAGCGTGTCGGTTCTGTAGTGCGTTGGACTAGGATTGTTTTTTTGCTAGTACATTTTACATGTACCTTGGACCTTCATCGGGAGACTATTTTGCAAACTGGCCTGGGCAATGGGCTCCGTATTGTGCATGTTGCACCTCAGGCGGCCCTGCTCTGTGTATACATACATATTACATATACAGATTATGTATACAATCTTCTTCTCTGCCCCTGCATCAAAGGCGGGATCTGCTGCCGTTCGTTTCGTATTTTATGATTATTGTGTTGAATGCTTGGTTCTGTTGTCTTTGCATACTGACAGCCGACAATTCTCTCTTCCTCGTCATACAGATAAAGCAAAACCTGCACAGCTAGTGGCCATGCAAATCCAAGGGACAAACCTTAACAGCTTGGTTGCGTACATGTTCTTCTCTTGGAAGCAGGCGCTTAGAGCCCAAGTAATATATAGACACGATTTTGCCGGATTGTGTCCCTGCTCGCAGGTTTGTCTTGTCTAACAAGCAGGGCATGCAGTTTGGAGAGCACGGGCCTGTAGACCAAGGTGCATACAACATGTACTACAAGCCATCGGTGAGTGTTCAGCATCGGCTCTCCACAACATATGCTGCAAACCAGTTTGGAGAGCACAGGCCTGTAAACCAAGGTGCATGCAACATGTCCTACAAGCCGTCAATGCGTGTTCAGCATCGGCTCTCCACGACATATGCTGCAAACCAGTTTGGAGAGCACAGGCCTGTAGACCAGGGTGCATGCAACATGTACTACAAGCCATCGGTGAGTGTTCAGCATTGGCTCTCCACAACATGTGCGACAAACCATTTGTACGTGTTCAGTGTCCACTCTCTTGCACTGTTAGTGCAAAAGGCCTGATAGCAATGGGTTCAAAGTAGTTACTGCAGGCTCTCAGTCTTTGCGTGAACAGTACTCAGTACCCAATTGCAGATGATCTGCGTGAATAGTACTTAGTACCCAATTGCAGCTGATCTGTGTGAACAGTACTTATTGCAGCTGATCTGTGGCAGCTGATCTGCGTTAACAGTACTTAGTACCCAATTGCAGCTAATTTGCGTGAACAGTACTTAGTACCCAATTGCAGCTGATTTTTGTGAACAGTACTTATTGCAGCTGATCTGTGGCAGCTGATCTGCGTGAACAGTACTTAGTACCCAATTGCAGCTAATTTGCGTGAACAGTACTTGATATCCAATTGCAGCTGATCTGCGTGAAGAATACTTAGTACCCAATTGCAGCTGATCTGCGTGAACAGTACTTAGTACCCAATTGCAGCTGATGACATCCGATGTTGCATTCAGATGTGTGTGTGATGTGATAGTCCAGGCCATTTGTAATCTGAGGGCAAGCAGCATTGACAGATCTGCAGCACACACAAAAAAGCCTGTGGCATTCAGCCAGGTACGAACTCTGCCTCCCACACGCGCAAAGCACCGTATGAGCTGCATCATTACTACACACACACACACACACACACACACACACACACAGGAGATGTCTCGTGAGCTGCACCAGCGCTTCAATGCAAAAGTGTACAACACATTCCTGAGGGATGCTGCGGTAGGTTCTGGGGTGTGGCGACGGTGTTTCAGTGTTTGGGCATTATGACTTGTGTGAGGGTGCATCATGAACAAGCGAAATCGCGCTAGGTGTTTCAGTGTCTGGGTATTATTGTGACTTGTGTGAGGGTACATAATGAACAAGCAAAACCGCGCTTGGTGTTTCAGTGTCTGGGAAATATTGTGACTTGTGTGAGGGTGCATAATGAACAAGCAAAACCGCGCTTGGTGTTTCAGTATCTGGGTATTATTGTGACTTGTGTGAGGGTGCATGATGAACAGGCAAATTGCAGCCGGCACTCGGATCAGGAAGGCGCTCATGCTGCTGCTGGTTTAAGCACTATACTAGTATCAATACTAATATCAATACTAATATCTATATACTAGTATCATTACTATTATCATTACTAATATCAATACTAATATCAATACTAATATTTATATACTTGTAAACCGGGCTTGGTGTTTGTGACAACGGCGCTGCTCCTGTCCTTGAAAGTCACCTGTTCATGGTTAACAAGCAGTCTGGGCAGCCTTGATTGTATGCTGTGCCTGCTTGTGTGCGTCATCTGAATGTGCTGTTGCTTGTGTGCGTCATCTGAATGTGCTGTGCCTGCTTGTGTGTGTCACCAGAGTACCCTACGCATCATATGAATGTGCTGTGCCTCCTGGTGTGTGCACCAACTACGTGCTCTGTGCCTTCTGTTGTGTGCGCCAAATAAATGTGCTGTGCCTCATGGTGTGTGCACCAAATAATTGTGTTGTGCCTCATGGTGTGTGCACCAAATAAATGTGCTGTGCCTCATGGTGTGTGCACCAAATAAATGTGCTGTGCCTCATGGTGTGTGCGCCAAATACATGTGCTGTGCCTCATGGTGTGTGCGCCAAATAAATGTGTTGTACCTACAGCACAGTGTGATTCACCTGAGGACCATCACGCATAATTTTTGTAAGCATGCCCACCCATATCCTGCTTGCATACTCTCACTTTTCCGTATACTGGTGGTGGGACTTTGCTGCTTTGTGCAAGTACCCCTTCATACCACGGCTCCCTCCGCTCGATCTTGCTGCTGGCCTTGTCACCACCACCAGCAGCAAAGTCTTTCCTCTTCATTCCTTGTGGAAAGGTCCAAAAATGATAAGAGGATGTATTTACTTGCATTCAAAGTTGCATTCAAAGTTGCATTCAAAGTCAAGCATGCATAATATAAGGCACCATTAAAGGCACCATCAAAGGCACCATCAAAGGCACCATCAAAGGCACCATCAAAGGCACCATCAAAGGCACCATCAAAGGCACCATTATTGTACCCTTTTGTCTTCCTCCTCACACCCCCTGCTGTGCGTGAATGTGTGTGGCTTTCTCTCCCAGGTTGTGCACTTCCATGGGCCCAAGCCACGCGAGTTTCTCAAGTACGCTGAGGAAGGGGATTGCGGCGGCTTTTTCTGGCTGTGCGAGTACGGGTGGCTCGGGTGCGTATGTGCTTGTATGCTATGCTATGTGTGCTTTGTTATTAATGAATGTATGCTATGCAGGCATGCTCTGCTATTGTATGTGCTTGTGTGCTACGGGTGGCTCAGGTGTGTATGTGCTAGTATGCGTGAGTGCTGCTGCTACCTTGTGTGCAGGATGTGTGAGTGCTGCTGCTACCATGTGTGCAGGATGTGTGAGTGCAGCTGTTAACATCTGTGCAGGATGTGTGAGTGCAGCTGTTAACATCTGTGCAGGATGTGTGAGTGCTGCTGCTACCATCTGTGCAGGATATGTGAGTGCTGCTGCTACCATGTGTGCAGGATGTGTAAGTGTACACTATTGAATGTGCATCTGCAGGCAGTGTGTTTGGTGGATGTTATTACGTGTGGCTATAGGTGGGGGAATGGGGGGAGTAGGGAATTGTGTGCTTGCCTACCTCTAACCTGTTTCCCTGAAGAACCCTAAACACTGGACCCTAGACAATGCAAAAGGTGCAGGAATGCATGGGAGGTATGCATGTGTGTGTGTCAAGTGTTTGTTATGTGTGTGTGCGTGTGTGTGTGTGCGTGTGTGTGTGTGTGCGTGCGTGTGTGTGTTTGTGTGTGCCAGCCTGTGCCTGAATTTAGGTTTTGTAGGAGGGTAAGTTTGTGAGAGTGCAAGCACTTATATTGGGTGTGTTGTTACACAAAATACGTATGTGTGCCAGTGCAGAAGTGGGGTGTGGTGTCTGAACAGTGCAGTGTCAAATTTGTTTGTTGAGAGCGGTTGTTGAGAATGGGATCCTTGCAGTGTGCCTCATGGTGCATCACATGGTTAAGGGCAATGGCTGGCAGTGATCAGCTGAGGGCTACAAAAGCCTGAAACGGTTGGACATCCCTCATAATGTGTTAGATCCCACCCAGTCGTTGATGCTGAGCACCTTCCCTACTTCAGATGTGTGTACTTGCTGCAATCTGCTGCCTTGATGCTATTGTGATCTGTCTGGGATGACGTGTGTGCCGGGGTCGAAGGAGAGGACACACACACTAGAACACACACCTGCAAATACAAACACACACATACACACACATACAAGCACATGCATACACACACACTTACAAACACAAACAAATACATACACACACATACACACACATACAAGCACATGCATGCACAGGTCTCTGTGTGACTATTGGCCTGATTGGGATGCTGTGTATGCCGAGGTTAAAGCAGAGGACACGCTGAACGGGATGCTGACCAACACGTCAGAGGCGACTGCGCGTATGTCATCGCGCATGCTAGATGTCTGCAGGTGAGAATCCTGCTTTTCTTTGTACGGTGCCTGTGCATATTGAAGTTACTCGTATGAGTAGGGTTGGCCAGAACCGTATATACGCACACCGTGTATGACCGTATGTTTGGTGATTTCCCTGCTAAAAATACCGTATATACACCGTATATACCTATAAATGTATGGTTCTGACCAGCTCTACATATGAGCATATGAGATGTTGGTGCATGGAAATGTGTGGATTGATGACGATCCGTACATCGCTCTCTTTGTTGAAGGACTTGGGTTCGTTTGCTGTTGCTCCGCTTTGGAAAACGAGGCGTGTCTGATGCTTTATACCTAGGGTTGGCCAGAACCGTATATATACGTGTATATACACCGTATATTTGGTGATTTCTAAGCCAAAAATACCGTATGTACACCGTATATATATGGTTCTGGCCAACCCTATCTATACCACTGTGCGTGTCATTGCTTATGGGCTCCAGTATGTGTAGCCCTGCACTCTCAAATGGCAGAAGCACTGCACTCTCAAATGGCAGAAGCACTGCACTCTCAAATGGCAGAAGCACTGCACTCTCAAATGGCAGTAGCACTGCACTCTCAAATGGCAGCAGCACTGGGT
>Ga0307945_1002168_pt1 | contig 15809 bp, 15 predicted proteins | sample OrgLakmetagen228_FD_201818 | JGI IMG/M metagenome (GOLD analysis project Ga0307945, IMG submission 201818) | Saline water microbial communities from Organic Lake, Antarctica - #228 | ecosystem: Environmental > Aquatic > Non-marine Saline and Alkaline > Saline | place: Antarctica: Organic Lake...
GCCGTGGGGTTGTTTGGGGGGGGGGGGGGTGTTGTGGGGGGGGGGGGGGGGGGGGGGGGGTTTGGGGGGGGGGGGGGGGGGTGAAGGGATCAGGAAAGCACAGGCTTTGCCAATCACTGGTAAACGAGGGGGCAAGGGGAGAAAAGGGAAGAGTAAGCAGGTGGGCTCTGGACAGCGTACAATTCTGGACTGCCTTTTCGGTGGGGGGGGACCGCGGAAAAGTGGGGCAGGAGGGCCTGCTGTTGCTGCTGGTATTAGTGGGGGTGGGGGTGGGAGTGGTGGGAGTGGTGGTGATGGTGCTGGTGGTAGTGGTGGAGGGAAAGGGAGTGGGAAGCAACAGCAGCAGCAGCAGCAGCAGCAGCAACAATTACCACATACGGAGGAGGTTGAGATGATTGATCTCATGAGTAGTGATGAGGAACAGCAGGGGCAGCAGCAGCACCATCAGCAGCAGCAGCAAGAGTTGAAGCAGCAGCAGCGGCAGAAGAGGGGAATAGAGCAGCACCACCAGCCGGCGTCCAATGAGGCAATTAAGGTTTAAAAAACGTGTGTCCAATGACCTCTCCAGCCGTCATGCATATTTTGACACAGTTTGCTCAGTTGGAAAGAATTTGTTATTGTCAGTAGACACATTCAGCCCAGAAGTTATGGTGGTGGCAAAAGCGCGTGCCTCAAATGCAATGCAAGAAATGGGCAACATAATTTGGCAAGCTTTCTCACAGATGAACTCTTTCACTCTCTGCCATCAACAGTAGCCATGTTCACAGCACAATCATCATCCGGGTTATGGCCCGTGTGTGTTGGATTTATAATGACTTCGACAGCAGTAAAGTAAGGGAGGGGCTCAGCTTCAGCATCTTGGATCTTGGCCTTTTGCACTTGAGGAAACTTGTAATTCGTCAGCATATTTAGGATGAAGACCGGCCTTATGCTTGCAGCACAACCACATCCCTTAATACTGGCAGCACCCTGCTTTTCCCAAGGGGCTTTGCCATGCCGCCTGCAAATATATGCAAACACGTTTTAGAGGGGTCTGAATATTTATAAAAGAGGTGGCTACACCTACTACAAGCCAAAAGGAAGTCACATCAGCCCATTACCTGCAGTAATACAGCTTGTTGGCCATGCTGCCTTTAACCTTTGTATCATGGGTGAAAAAGTCAGCGTTTGTGAAAGCTTCATATTCACTCATAAACAATTCAAAGGACTTCCAGTATTTAACTACAGCATAAATGCTGTTATCAGGAAGGGCGTAAATTGAGGTCAGATCAGCACCAACAGACTGTGTAAACAGCTCGAAAGTCTGACATGTTGTTGTAGAAGTGTGTAGTTAAGAGGAGGAGGAAAATGCTCCAGAAGTTCTGCCTTATAAACCCTCCAGAATGCACCAACTTTAACTGCAACAGTTGGAAGGAAAGAAAGAGGTTGCCGCTTGTGTGTGTGTGTGTGTGTGAGTGTGTGTGTGTGAGTGTGTGTGTGTGTGTGTGTGTGTGTGTGTGTGTGTGCGCGTGTGTGTGTGTGCGTGTGTGTGTGTGAGTGTGTATGTGTGTGCGTGTGTGTGTGTGTGTGTGTGTGTGTGTGTGTGGGTGTGGGTGTGTGGGTGTGTGAGAGAGAGGGCGACAGCTTCTGACAGGTAACTCACATGTTTCTCTTGTCCTTGATAGCACCAGTTTAAGCGCATTCCAACAGTTCAAAAAAAGCTTCCTGTGCCCTCTTCCATCAACCTTGCTCTGCAAACAGGTCTCTTTCATGAGCAGGCAGGGCAGAAATGTCCTCCTTGAATTTTCTGTTCATATGCTGCCCTTTCTTTTCCTGTGTAATACAAGATGTGAATATGCATAGGCTTTGGATATGAAAGCTGCATACCACCCACCTCCTCACTGGTAGCTCATGGGAACTACCAAAGGGACCAGGAGAGCACTGCTGCTTTGCATGAGTACATGTAACTCAAAATATAGGCATAGAGAATGGCTACTTGCATGCCCAGAGGGTCAAAGCCGAGCCTCCCCACTTGTCAGGCAGACTGTCGACGCGCGCTTAGAGGCTTAATCGATTAAGAAAGTATTCCTGAATTAAACAAAAGTAATTAGAAGTTGAGGTGGGTTACAAGGGTTGCAAGTGCCCTTAAGGGGTGAATTTGGCCATCACCCTTAGGAATTTGACCTCATTATTAATAAAACTTTCAAATGGCCGAAGAATATGATTTGGTGACCATCGGTACGTGGCTGAAATTCCCTCACGGACTTTTGATCCTGCCACGATACGACCAATTTAACTGAATCGCAGGTGCTGGGAGCGGGGGGGTTCGGGCTTCTCGTATCTCGTCCCAGTTGTACGGGGCAAAAGTGGCCTGCGTCGAGCTCCCTTTTGGCTTTGTTGCCACCGATGATGTGGGAGGAGCCGGAGGAACGTGAGTTTGCATTCACCAACGTTGCACACTAGTTTAACGTTGCACATTGGGCAGGGGGTGGGGGGTAAACACAGGGTCAAGTACAGGTCTGCCCTCCGAAACTGCCCTTCCTGTGTGACGATGCTCGCATCAGGTGTGTCATTCGTGGGTGTGTGCCCAAGAAGCTCCTGGTCTACGGTGCGCACGTGGCGGAGGAGCTGAAGGATGCTGCAGGCTTTGGTTGGACTTTGGGAGAGGGGCAGCACGATTGGACCACGCTCGTGAAGAACAAGGTGGCTTCTCATTTACAACACACATGTATGCACACACACACACACACACACTCACACACACACACACACACACACACACACACACACACACACACACACACACACACACATATACGCACAACACACATGTTGACATAACACACGCACGCACACACACATACACACAATTTACACAAATCACAATTCACTTGAGGTAAACGACAGCAATTTCACGCTTTTGCGCACACACATGCGTGCCCGCACACAAGCACAGAACACACATTTGCCACATCACACAAATGTTGCTGCAGCCAAATATCATTACCAGCTAGTATCCCCCCTGATAATGTGGTGCACTAATGATTGACAGCAACAGGTTGATAGCAACAGGGTAAAACATTTACAGGCTGAGTTGCTGAGCTTCGCCCATCATGAACGAGTACTTTTCAGCTTATAAGACAATCAAAATCAACTGTGCGCAGGCCAAGGAAGTGGAGCGCTTGAATCAGACCTACAAGAACATCATGAAAAACGCTGGCGTGGAGTTAGTAGGTGAGGAAGCTGTTGCTGCTGCCGTGAGCTACGGTAGCTCAGGGATGTGATAATTCATTTTACACAGCCACTGGCTTGTGCGCAAGAGCACAGCAAGGACAACCAGATTTGTGCTATATGTACACGCATACACTTACATGCACACACATGCACACGCTTCCACACACACACACACACACACACACACACACACACACACACACGCACACACACGCACACACACACCCCACACTGAACAGAGGGCCGTGGCATGCTCGTGGATGCCCACACCGTGGAGGTCACGCTGGTCGGGGGCGGCACTCGTCGCTTGAAAGCCAAGCATATCTTGATTGCCACAGGGGGGGTGGTGACAAAGCTCAAGATCCCGGGCGCGGTAAGTCAAATGGGTCGGCAGCGGTTTTTAGTAGTACATTTGCTTTGAACATTGTGAAAGCCCCCTTGAGCCTGGCGTAGCTGTTGTTAAATCTGCCGGAATCCCTTCCCCCCAATGCCACTTTCAAATCTCTTAAGCCCTTGCTCCCTTTTTGCCTAGCCCACATTTCAACGTTACAATATAAAATATATCTTTCCCTCAAACCAGGAGGCTGTTTTTTTTGGATGGCACATATACTTTTTGGGGTGGACACCCCTAAGGGACCACCCACCCCCCAAACCCCCCTTCCAGTGTCCCCACCCAAACAAAAAGGGTACCAGTCTGCTCCTTTTTAAATTCTGCATCCATCTGCATATTCATCAAGACCTAAAACTGGATTGTTGCAGAGTTATGGAGCAAAAATGAGGTGTGGACGCCCATGCACACATGACCTACCAGGCACCCATAACTGGCTTGCACAGTCCCACATTGCTTCCATTTCTTCAGATTTCCACTGACTATCTCATGTTGGCACAATCCTGGAAGTTTGTGGAGTGAATTGCTGCTCCATTGGCTTGATTCACCCCTGGCCTGCACCGGAGCGCTTGTGCCTCTGACTTTTGGACATGTACACAGACCCCCCTTTTACCCAATTTGCTTAAAATGGGTGGCAATCGACTGGGCTTGAGCTGAGGATTCCAATGTTGTGTTTTAGATTCCGTGAAACCTCCCCAGTAAAAAAACTGGAGGGGGGTTTCAAAAAAACTGAAACACCCCCCGGGGAACCACCTCCCCCTTCCCCTCCCCGATTCGACTCATATATATATACCGTAGGTTCACGATCACTTCGGGACCACACATTTTAAAAATTAATTAAATTTTCGATTTTAGTTCGTGAGGGGGTCTGGGGATTAATTTTCGAGTTCGAATCCAGTTCGGGCAGGCCTTGTCAAGAATTATTTTGTGAATTCGAGAGATTCCCACTGTTGGCTGCTGCTGCTGCTGTGCAGGCTGATGGGCAGACTGCCCATTGGCTGCATGGGGAGAACCACTGCTGAGTGCTTGCACAGGTGCTTCCCTCAATCAAAGAAGCAACCCTCTTACCCACTTGTCATCTTCACTAACTCTGTGTGGATGCCCCAAGGGAAGGGCCTGGAGGGCCTGTGAGAGGAGGAGGCTTGTTCTTGGAGCAGCATGCATGGACGCCCCACGGGCCTCTTCACAGCCGTGCCCCTTGCCTTTGCCTATGCCTCTACCAGCTCCCTGAGCTGCCTCTCCCTCTGCAGCTTCTCATGGTCCCTCTGCTGAGCGGCCAGCCTCTCAGCTGGGGACAGGGGTTCGAAGAACGGGTCAGGGGTTCACAACCAGGGCTAATTCTTGAAACTTCCCTGAAAACCACTTAAAAATAATTAATTTATCACTTCGAATTCAGTTCGGAGAGGGCCCCTAGAATTATTAAAAATTTTCTTTTTTTGCCAAATAATTGTTTAATTTCCGAAGTGATCGTGAACCTACGGTATATATATACCAATCGATAGCTCTCGATGCCAGGACTCCGAATATATAATTTTTGATCGATTTGACACGTGTCGTCCAAAAAATATGCATGCTTCCTGCAGCCTCCTGCACAAACCCTAATTTAAAAAAACTCCATTAACTAAATTTGGCGTCAGCTTTTGGCAATGCATTTACCATGATGTATGAATGTTGTAGGCATGATGTATGAAGTTTGGATCATGAAGGCACAATGTTTGACATTGTACTGTCTGGGCAAGCTCCTGTGCTACTAGTCATGAAAGGGAGAAAGTTAGAACAATGAGACAGGGCTGCAATCTTTGTTGGCTTTCCTGATGGGGGCCAGGATGTTGTGCGCATTTGTTGTGCACGGCACGGCGTGCACGGTGTGTGTGTGTGTGTATGTAATATGTGTGAGTCAGTGTGATTGTTTTTCTTTTTGGTGTGTGCGCGTTAGTGTGTGTACGTGTGGTGTGACAGTGAGGTGGAAGTGTTGTGCTGTTTGCAGTGTGTCCACAGGCACAGCAAGGTGACGGCCACAAGGCAAATGGCTGTACAAAGTTAGACGGATGATTGCAGCAGTTTATATGGTGCTGTATGGTAATATGGTGCTGTATGGTGCTAGGAGATGTGCGTCCAGATTCAGGGGTCACTTATAGTAAGCATCCTATGTGCTTCTACAGCGTCTGCATGAAGCATACTTTCTTCTCGCCGCACTTAGCACAGTGCTTCTACAGCGCCTTCATTTAGCATACTTGCTTGTTCTTGCTACCAAGAGCACGCCGTCACCGCAACACAGACAAGCTATGACTTGAAAATTTTAAGGGAGTGAGTTCTAAGCTTACCAGACACCACAAGTGCTTCAGCATGCATGAAAATCACACACGCTCGCTTTCATTCATGCCCTGTTCGCAGGAGCACGCCATCACCTCGGACGAGGCTCTGTCCCTAGAGTCGATGCCCAAAGGCCCCATTGTTGTCCTGGGCTCAGGGTGAGTGTTTTAGAGACAATTGGCTCAGAACGTACAACACTCGCTCGAGGCTAACTCGATCACAAGATCACAGAGAAAGAGGTCCAAAACAAATAGGCTGACGTACCAGCGTGGTGGTGCTGCTCCTCCTGCTGCTCCTGTGTGTGATATGGTGTGTGCGTGCGTGTGATGGTGATGGTTAGTGGTGTGGATGTTGGAGTGTGTATGAGTACAGCTGCCACATGCTGCTACCTGAGACTCGCTCTGAGCCTGAGTTGTGTAAGAGCTTTTGGCAGACTAAATCCCCTCCTCAAGTCGTCGTGCCTACCTATGCTATATTCCAAGCCTCTTCTGATGTCCAACAGGGGTCGGTTTTTTTCCGACGCAGCTGCCTTCCTTCTGCGCTCTCAAACCGGCTCTTCTGCAGTCTCAAACCTGACCTACCGTATCTGACACACCTGTGACACCTGATTGCCTACCAACTTGTGCAGGTACATCGCAGTGGAGGTTGTGGGCTGCCTTCCTTCTGCATTCTCAAACCTGATCTATTGTATCTGCCAAACCTGTGACACCTAATTGTCGACCAAAAACCTGACCTACCGTATCTGCCAAACCTGTGACACCTAATTGTCGACCAACTGTGCAGAAACATCGCAGCGAAGTTTGCGGGCCTTCCTTCTGCGGGCTCAAACCTGATCTACCGTATCTGCCAAACCTGTGACACCTGATTGCCGACCAACTTGTGCAGGTACATCGCAGTGGAGTTTGCAGGCTGCCTTCCTTCTTCAGTCTCGAACCTGACCTACCGTATCTGCCAAACCTGTGACACCTAATTGTCGACCAACTGTGCAGAAACATCGCAGCGAAGTTTGTGGGCGCCTTCCTTCTGCAGTCTCAAACCTGATCTACCATATCTGCCAATTCTGTGACACCTAATTGTCGACCAACTGTGCAGGTACATCGCAGTGGAGTTTGCGGGCATTTTCAATGGCCTGGGTGGCGACGTGCACCTCATGTTCCGTGCAGATAAGGTGTGGGTGCTAGCTAGGTCACAACCTCACGTATCTCATAGATTGAGTGTGCTGAGGTGGTTATGTGCGTATGTTTAGGTAACCGCCTCATGTTCCGTGCAGATAAGTTGTGGATGCTATCTGGGTTACAGTGTAACTTAAAACAGTGCAACTTAAAATCTCACGTATCTCATAGACTAAGTGTGCTGGTCGTACATACGATGCTATTACATTTGCACAAAAGATGCAGTGCAATTGACCTCCAACCTGTGGCACAGATGTGTGCTGAGGTGGTTATGTGCGTATATTCAACCACCTCATGCTCCGTGCAGATGAGGTGTGAGGTGTCTGTGTCAACGTAACGGTTATGACATGACCCCATTTGTTGTCTAGTCAAAGTGCGTCATTCAAAGTGCTTGTCGTTTGAACCCCCTTGGTTTACAGACACTAAGCTGCTGATTGGTTTTGAATGTACTAACCTACTGATTGGTTTTGCTGATCGGTTTTGCTGATTGGTTTTGAACCCTTGGTTTACAGACACCAACCTGCAGGCAATGTCAAACTGTGTTAGACAGCACAATCAAGCAAAATGGCAAGCATGATGTAAAAACTTGTGCGATTCACAGCTTTTGAAGTTTACACAGAAGCGGACTAATGCCGGCCCCTCCCCACCCCCTCGCCCTCAATCACACACATGCACGCACACAGTCACAGACACAGCCGCGTGTGCACATACATGTATACATACGCACGCACGCACATACACACGGACACATGCTTGCTCATGTTCCTATACACGCAACAAACACGCACACTCACACACTCTCACTTGTGGCAGGTGCTGCGGGGCTTTGACGAGGAGTGCAGGGGGCAGATCAATGAGAACCTTGCTAAGCGGGACGTAAAGGTGCGTCGGGAGTGCATGTGTGTGTGCGGGCTTGTGCGGATCCCACTTTATGCACAGCTTGGTTATGCCCACCCACTTGCTGGAGCCTTTAATAAGAAATTGACGCAGGCTTACAAGCAGGGCAGCAATAAGCAGCACTGTTGCTGTCTAACCCAGCAACGGTTCTGTTCTGTGTAGAACAGGGCATTTTATGTTACACGACTTTATTTGTGAAGAGTTCTTTAGAAGACGTCAGCAAACAAATTCTGGGTTTCCCAGTCTGGCCTTTCAGGCTTTGAGAGGATGAATTGAAGAGCTATCAGAATGCTTTGTGGTACAATGATTCCATTTTGCATCGTACGAATGTATGTACATTTATTTAATGGCATTCAGATGAAAATGACATGCTATATCGCAGGCATCATGAATTGATGTTTCTGCATGTTGTAAAAGGCCCCTCAATTGTTCTGTCACCATCAAACGTTTCTGCATGTTGCAAAAGGCCCCTCAATTGCTCTGTCACCATCAAACGTTTTTGCGTGTTGCAAAAGGCGCTCGGCACACACCACATTGCTGTGCAGCAGCTCTAAAATGCGACTCCTTATTTTGACCAAACCTTTGCGATTGTCCACCTGCCGCTCGTGCATTGGAAACACAACACACCAGTAACTGCTTCAGACAAAATCGTTGCCGATACTGTGTCTGCAGCTTCATTCTGGCAGCAACCCCACCAAAGTGGAGATGCAAGAGGACGGATCATATATCCTCCACTACAAGGTAGGTGTGTGCGTGTGCGTGTGTGCGTGTGTGTATGTGAGCGTGGTCAGCTGCCCCCGTGGCAGGCGGCAAAAGGTTACAACAGAGTAGGAAGGCAAGGAGATGTGTATGACCTTGTTAGGACTGCTTTCACAACACAGCACCCGTAGCATTGCAGTGTGTAGATGATAAGGAAGTGCAGTGTGTGTGTGTGAGTGTGTGTGGTGCTTTCACAACACAGCACCCGTAGCATTGCAGTGTGTGTAGATGATGACGAAGTGCAGTGTGTGTAGATGATAACGAAGTGCAGTGTGTGTGTTTGTGTGGTGCTTTCACAACACAGCACCCGTAGCATTGCAGTGTGTGTAGATTATGACGAAGTGCAGTGTGTGTAGATGATAACGAAGTGCAGTGTGTGTGTGTTTGTGTGGTGCTTTCACAACACAGCACCCGTATCATTGCAGTGTGTGTAGATGATGACGAAGTGCAGTGTGTGTAGATGATAACGAAGTGCAGTGTGTGTGTGTTTGTGTGGTGCTTTCACAACACAGCACCCGTAGCATTGCAGTGTGTGTAGGTGATAACGAAGTGCAGTGTGTGTGTTTGTGTGGTGCTTTCACAACACAGCACCCGTAGCATTGCAGTGTGTGTAGATGATATATAGGGATCGGCGTATAACGCTATCTGAGGCATTTCTATAGCGCTATATAGCGATATAGCGCTATATTGTGCTATATTTCAGCCACTATATCTGCCAGAACTCCCCCTTGCCGAAGGAATTCGGCATCAGATTTGGAAGGCATGCAGGGTATTGTGCACAATGGGAACCCTGGCAAAAAACAATCCGGAAAATTGGTTGTCGAGCTCTGGCGGAATTTAGGTCACAAATATAGCGCTATACCTGTGGTTCTGTGCCACACACATGTGGAAACAGGCAATCCTGTAGAACAGCATGTCCCCCTGGCCAAAGTGTGACCAAGACTGATCTGCATGCATGCTTATGTGCGTGTGTGCGTGCGTGCATGTGTGTGTGCGTGTGTGTGTGTGTGCATGCGCGCGCCTGCGAGTGCATGTGTGCGTGCGTGTTTGCGCGTACGTGCGTGCTTGTTTGCGTGCATGCATGCATGCACGCGTGCGTGCGTGTGTGCATGTGCATGCGTGCGCGTGCGCTCGTTCGTGTGTGCGCGTGCGTGCGTGTGTATGTGCGCTCGTGCGCGTGCGTGCGTGTGTGCGCATGCGTGCGCGTGCATGCGTGTGTGTGTGTGTGCGCGCGTGCATGTGCGTGCGTGCGTGCGTGCAAGCACTGCAGGTGTGTATGCCAGCACTTGTGTGCATGTGCAGGCATGTCTGTGCATTTGTTCCTTGTGGTGCTCAAGATATATTGGCTGGTACAGGTGCTCATGATCCTCATGGCATGTGGTGCCTACAGCATTTAAAGGGTGTTTGTGTTCTATGGACGCCCAAGGACAAATTTGAGCAGAGGTCGAAGCGTGGGCATGAGCCGAATCGAAGCGAATCGACGATTTCAATTTTGGCACGCGCTATACTGAAAAATGTTATAGCGCTATAAGCAAACGCCGATCCCTAGTGATAAAGAAGTGCGGTTTGTGTGTGTATGTGCTTGTGCAGGATGGAGAGGGCAAGGAGCAGTCCGCTGGCTGCGGCTTGGCACGTTTTTAAGTACACACAAATCCATCTAGTACACATGAACACGCACTGTCTGGCCTGTACAATACACATGTGAACACACACTGTTTGGACATGCTTCCACAACAGTTGATTGTGGCGACAGAGAGGGCTCCCAAGTCTACAAACTGGCAAACTAAAAGCGTAGGGTTGACAAGAACCGTATATTCATACACCGTACATGACCGTATATTTTGTAGTTCCTCAGCCAAAAATACCGTATATACACCGTAATTTATGGTTCTGGCCAAGCCTGAAAAGTGTGGTATGTGTGTGTGCCTATGCAGGACGGTGAGGGCAAGGAGCAGTCCATGGGCTGTGGCCTGGTGATGATGGCCACAGGCAGGGCTCCCAAGTCCATGAACCTGGGTCTGCAGCAATTGGGCGTGGCGCTGGGACCGAATGGTGCCGTCATGGTGAGGCTTTCAGAGGAGTGGAACAAAACGGAGATCAATGGGACTGCCTGAGCTAGAACAACCAGCAAATGCGCTTTTCATGACTTTTCATGATTTTTGTACTACCTGTGTGCAGGTACGTGAGATGCGCTACACTCACATGCATACACACACTCACACACACCACATACAGCGCACACACAACGCACACGCACACACACATACAGCGCACACACACCCTACGCTCTGAGCAAAGTTTCTGCTAAGGATGTTTATGATGTCGTCGGCCACACAAAAGGCTGACACACAACCCAAGCCCTGACCCACATCTACCTGCCAAAAAATCACCTCCAGGTGGATAAGCACAGCCGCACGAGCGTGCCAAACGTTTGGGCCATTGGCGACGTTACCAACCGTATCAATCTCACCCCAGTGGCGTTGATGGAAGGCATGGCGTTTGCTAAGTGAGTGGTGGTGGTGGTGGAAGGCGAGCGAGCGAGGAGATGTGTGGTAGATGCGCAGATGACGTGCAAGCAGTTGCGTTGCATGGCATGTGCAAGCAGCTGCATGGCGATTGTGTAGGTACGGCATGTGCAGGCTGCTGTGTGTTTGCTGCTAGGAACATGAGCTCATGAATGGTTGCATGCACGTGAGGCCGATTTGTGCACGTGAGTCTTTTTGGGGCAGTTGCGCAAGTTGAGACCACTTTTGAAGGTGCTATTAGCAGCAACGTGTTTGATGCCCCGGACAATGTCTGCTGCCTTTGAATGAGCTGTGTTCCCTTTCCGGCCTGCGACAGAATCTTGAAAGAACAAAAGAAGATCATCACTGCATAAGGTGGAAAGAACTTAACCATTAAAAACGATGATCACTGCATGAGGTGAATCACAAATTGTAGCAATTTAACGCTTCGGTCTTGGACAGCAATAGCCGAAAAACATGCAGTACCGATTGCAGTTGCCATACTCAAGCACCAGTATCGATTGCAGTTGCCAAACACAAGCACCAGTATCGATTGCAGTTGCCATGCACTTTTATCAACAACTCCATCTTCTCGTTAACCTGGCGACAGGTGTGCTTTTGGCAACGGCGAGCTCGCTGCCCCAGACTACGACAACGTGCCGTCCGCTGTCTTTTGCCAGCCCCCCCTTGCGTCAGGTGAGCCTTTAGTAAGCCTCCAATGCAAATTTTCACCTGTGTATGAATATGTGTATTTATGTATATGAGTTGCAGCATTAAAACATGGCTGCCGAGATCACTTGTGTGCGTGTGTGTATGTGTGTGTGCGCAACCACATGCGCGCGTGTGTGTATGTGTGCGTTTGTGTTGCCGTATTGCAGTCTCAGACGTGGCAGCCAAACTATTTGTGTGTGTAACCGCACATTTGCAATCCTGGCCAACCCTGCACCTGTGGGTGTATGTATGCATGTGAGTGTGCGCAGTGTGCAACGCTGGCCAAAGACGTGTGTTCATACCCCGTGAATGACCTTTCATTTGGGAACTGATGGTCTAGAATTTCCATGTGTTGGAGTCTATGGAAAGGGGGTTCAAGTCCCCTTCGGGTCAAACCAATACCTCTGACCATCCTTCACTTGTCTTTGCGCTCGCGCACGCGCGTGTGTGTGTGTATGTGTGTGTTTGCCTCTGATTTGTTGGGAGGGCATAGTATTGATTCAGGCGGGTGTTCAGCTGTTTGGATTTTTAGGTATTCCTTAGAGAAATTTATCCGAAAGCGGCCGTGAAGGTGGCACCTTCGCTTCCTCTTCAATCTACCTCCTAGCTGCATACTTCACACAGGTATTATGATCATTCACATAGTTCTTAGTACAATGCTGAATGCCTTACGCTTGCAACTACAGCCACACGCACATACAGTCACGTGCATCCTCTTGTACGTGACACACACACACACACACACGACTGCTTCAAATGCATGCAGTGGGCTACTCGGAGGAGGAAGCCGTTCAGAAGCTGTCTGGAGAATTGGATGTGTATGTGTCTAAGTTCAGGCCTATGAAGTGAGTGTGAGATCTACGACAGCATCAACTTTGGCAGCCAATCCATCCACTCCCTTCGTATGAAAGGAGATGGAGCAGCCTTTGTGCTTTGCATTGAGTGATAAAAGCACCCACGTGCAGATATATATATATATTGCTTAGTGCAAGACAATGACAGTTTGTGGTGGCAGTACACGCTTTCCCTGTAGTGTGTGCTTCTTCGTCCCATGCCAGTTTAGGCTCAACTTACCTAGACCCTTGTAAAGTTGAATGTGTCCTTGACAGTTATGCTGTGGTCTCTCTTCCAATGCACAAACAAGCACACACACACACACACCTAGCTAGCTAGCTAGCATCTGCTGCGCTTTGTCAGGCCCAGCATCATCATAATGTTCCAGCCGCAGCAGGAGGAGCACAAAGCGCAGCAGATGCAGTATACAGCACACGCCCACACACTCATGCACCCACATACAAATGTAAACACACCCACACATGCACATGTACACACGCGCACACACACACAAATACGCACACACGCAAATACGCACACAGATACACTCTGAGTGGGCGTGACGAGAAGACGCTGATGAAGCTCATTGTGCATGTAGAGACGGACGTCGTAGTGGGCGTACATATGTGAGTTGCTGCGCTGGTCTTGAGCATATAGTCAGAAAGCTTGTGTGCTTTCCGGAACGTAGCTGGTGGTGGGCCTGCTCTAGTACTGCATGTACTAGTACAGCATGGTGATGGGCCTGTACTAGTACAGCATGGTGATGGGCCTGTACTGGTACAGCATGTACTAGTACAGCATGGTGGTGGGCCTGTACTAGTAAAGCGCGTTGCAGTGCTGATGGCAGGTTCCCATGACAGTATGGTGTGCATTCCTTCTAAAGTGTAAGTGGAGAGAGTGCAAGAGTGCAAGTGGAGAAAATGTAAGAGTGTAAGTGGAGAAAAAGTGCAAGAGTGCAAGTAGAGAGTGTAAGAATGTGAGTGGAGAAAGAGTGCATGAGTGCAAGTAAGTGAAGAAGTTGAGACATGATTCTTTAGGCAAAGAAATAAATGCAGTGGGCACACATTTAGGGTTGGCTAGAACCATATTCATACGGTGTACTTACGTTTTTTTGGCAGGGAAATCACAAAATTATACGGTCATATATATATTGTATAAATGTTTCTGGCCAACCCTACCCATGATTTGTTGCAGCATTAATCGTATGAGCAGGCATCTAGGACAAGTGATGTGCTCAATCGTTGTGACTCGTGCGAAAGACGTCATGCTGAGGCGCTGCTTACGCGATTTGCTTGAAGATGTCTGCAGGTCTGTGCTGGTGTATGCTTCGAAATAGCAATAGGTGGCATTGCTTCAAGTCTTGATTTCACACCGCCAATCTAATCAGTAGCAGCCTCTTATCATCCTTAAAAAGGGCCAAATGGTACATGGACACAAATATACACAACTCATACACGCACATGCACAATGCACACAAATACACACATGGGCACAAATATACACAACTCACACACGCACACATGCGTGCACAATGCAGGGTGGGCCCAGACTCGCCTGAGATCATCCAGGGCATTGCCATTGCCGTCAAGGGTCTTGCAACAAAGAAGCAGTTTGATTCCACGGTGGGAGTGCATCCATCAGGTGTGTTATTTGTATCGTGCGTGTATGCGTTTGTATGTCTTTTTGTGTGGGTGTGGATGTGGGTGTGGGTGTGCGTTTGTATGTGTTTTTATGTGAGCGTGGGTGTATGTGCTTACACCATGTTAGTGCAAGCTCAAGCGAGCATATGCGTATGTGCAACTGCATGCATGTGTGTGTATAGAAATCTGTGCAAGCTTGTGCCTCAGCACACTTCCAGTGCATATGCCACCTACAAATACCAAACTTCAGGGTAAGGATGCAGAATCAAATCTGCCCGCTTCTTTTGTCATTACTGCTGGAGCGCCTGTCTGCCCTTGCGTCTTGTAAACGTTGCTTTGTCACCTGACCACATTACCACATTACATCCCGTGTGTGTGTACACGTGCAGCTGCTGAGGAATTCGTGACCATGCGCACAGCAACCCGTCGTGTTGTTGGCAGCGGCACAGCCAAACCTAGTAGCAAAATGTAAGAACACTGGGAGCTTGTGTCAATTTGCACTGCCTACATGGTTTTTACTTTTATTATTATTTTGTCGAATTTTTTTTCTGCACGCGATTGCTGTATGGATTGCATGCATGGCACGTGCTATCTGCACATTTCCGGCAATTTTAAGAGCAAAGTGGAACTGTGCGGGCGAGGAGGAGCATAGGAGGATACATCAAGTCTTAGGACGGGATGTTTTGAGGAGGTAAAAAAACAACTTCAAAGAAAAAGAAACGCCTTTTCCCCTCATTTTTCGCCTTTGTAATTTTTCTAAACAAGCAGTTCTTTGATTATTTGTGGTCAGCTTTTTATGCAAATGTATGAATGTGTTCGTGCAAAGAAAAAGAAAATACTCGCAGGCAGTGAAAAACCACTCCCCACATTAATTAAGGAAAAGGAGCCACTTTGGTACCGGGTACCGGCCGTAAAGCTCCTCCACCACGAAAAGGAAAGGAAAAATCAATGGGGATCAAGAGGGTTGCAGGCTTGGCCGGAAATTGGCTCCTGATGAGATTTGATAACAGTACTGGAAAGGGCACGTCTGGTATGGACAAGGTAAGGTAAGGTAAGGCAGGTTACATCGCTACATATGCCTCTGGTGGGCATCTGAGCGGAAGCTTGGAAAAAGCCTGTAACCAAACCAAAAAAAACGCTAGAAAAATCACTTACCCTTACCCTAGAAACATCAACACGTCTGGTATGGACAAGTTTAGCAGCGAAGTTCACAGAGTGCACATGGACCTTGGAGGCAAGCAGCTTGGAGGCAAGGGGTAAGGGTAAGGGTTACACAGCTATATCCGCCAGCGAGGGCAGTTGAGCTATAGCAAAAAAAAAGGCAGCTTCAAGAAGAGAAGGAGGCCAGACTGAACAAGACACCAGAAAAAGAGACAAG
>Ga0307945_1002170_pt1 | contig 15800 bp, 20 predicted proteins | sample OrgLakmetagen228_FD_201818 | JGI IMG/M metagenome (GOLD analysis project Ga0307945, IMG submission 201818) | Saline water microbial communities from Organic Lake, Antarctica - #228 | ecosystem: Environmental > Aquatic > Non-marine Saline and Alkaline > Saline | place: Antarctica: Organic Lake...
ACATTTTGTTGGACTGTCCGCATGAACATCTAGTCAGACTTCGCACACAGCAACAGCTTATCTTCCCACCTCAGTTTGAGGATGGCCCAGCTCGTTTGAGGACCTTTATGAACCAATTTGATATTTTTGGTGTTGCCTCTTTTGTAGCTAAGTGCCTAGCCTTATTCCCTTGATTTTTCTAGCGTTTTTTTGGTTTGGTTACAGGCTTTTTTCCAAGCTTCCGCTCAGATGCCCACCAGAGGCATATATAGCGATGTAACCTTACCTTACCTTACCTTATGTTGTCCTCGTGCCTTTGCTACTTGTTGGTTAGGGGAAGCGTATACACAGAAACTAATTTTGATCAAATTTATATTGCGTTTGTTTGGTTGTATGTCTCTTGATTTCATAGCTAGGGGGGGGGTTGGTGAAACGTTACTGAAAAGGGTAATCCGACAAATGCCATTTCTGTGCTTGTGCGATATATATCCAAGTAACATTCCTCCCCCCTTGGCAACTCCATCCTCGGAGTGGACTAGGCTCCCTGCTAGAGTTCCAGGTGGAGGGTCAACTCGCCAGAGGTGCCATAGCGATTGACTGAACAACACTTAGCATCCCAACTTGTCGAAAATTACCGGGTCGGTAAATTGCCTTTTTGCAACTACCAAGGTTCGAACCCAAGACCCAAGGTCCGTCCGTGATTTTCCACGGTGGGTTACTCCAAGACTATGATGCCAATGAAACGTTGCTCAAAAGGGTAAATACGACATGGCAAGCCATTTCTGTGCTTCGTGCGATATATATCCACGTAACAGCTGGATCGGCAGGTCCATCTGCTAGGTCAATATGGGCAACTCTTATTGCAGTATTGGCAGACCTAGTTTGTTACGTGTTTGTTGGGTTTCTTTTGGGGTGTTTCTATTTTTAATTACATTTAAGCTAGGCAGATGTAGAAGTGGCAAGCTCTTAGGTCAGAATTTGCAAAAGAGACCCTTCAGTGCTCAAATCATCTGATTTGCAAAAGTTCCATTCACACATTACGCAACACAACACTATAGTAAACCTTTGAGCAGAATGGCAAAGGGCAACACACCATGAATAATCAACATTTCTCATGGACAGAGAAAGCGAAAAAAAAAATTTTGGGCTACTAACGAGTGCAAGGAATGTTTCAGCTCTCACTGCGCAGCATGTCGATCTGACTGCATCACAACACAACAATGCTCAAAACTCTCACAAACCAGCCTCTCACTAGTTACCTCACACACACAAATGCAGCATCCAAAACACATGCAACAAATGCAAAAAAGACGGTATTTTCCTAAGACTTTGGGGTCCAGTCTTGCAAGGGTACATAAAGAGTTTCAAGAAGGTGCAGTTTTTTCAATCATCAAAGCAAAACCGGACAAGGCTGTACTGCAAGAGTGCAGCCTGAAAACTATTAAAATTAAGAACCAAACCATTTTACAAGGTGTAGAAATACAAGAGGACAAGACAACGGATTGCACAGCAATCACACATCCCTTTACAATGGGAAACTATATGGCGTAGTACAAGCACTCTACCCCTTAGTAAATAAATTTTTTGCTGCACTTCCACGCTACTCTCTGCCACTCTCTTCTGCTCTTATCTCATCTCTCCAAAGCAAAGCATTTTCCATGAGTGACAACTTTCTCAGGTCCACCCCAACTACGATACATGCGCTTCCTGGGCCTGACAGAAGACGCCTTGACCCATTACAGACTTCAAACATTCACGTCCTGCTTCACCTGCTGCTGCTTCTTTAGCAAAGCCCTTCTCCTCATCCCACCCAACTGGCCGCTGAGCTGCTCCTTATGCGACGACCTGTTGGCAGAGAAACGTTGCTGTCTGGTCTGCTGCTGGTGCTGGTTTTGGTAAGGAGCAGGGTCGCCTGAGTCCGAAGGGCCCTCCCAAGCGAGCAGGAACAATGCTTGGTCACCTTCGTGGTGGCTGCTCTCCTGCTGCTGCTCCTGCCCTACCCTGGCCTCTGCACTGGAGGCTTCCCAATCTTGAACAGTACTGCTCCGTGTCTCGTATGAAGGACCGGTTGTGGTCGTTGTCGTGCTGTTGTCACTGGCTGAGGTGCGGCTGGCAGGATCTGTGGTTGAGGCAGCAGATGCTCGCTGCTTCCTCAAGGCAGCCCTCTGCTTCAGCCCTGATAGGAGGGTAAGAGTTGCAATGACGTCTCGGATGATGCATGGGATTAATTGCTGAAATGGAGAGGCTTCCACACACGCACTTTGTTTATTCACATGAGGCTTTCCTGTGCAAGTGGGGTATCATTCCTGATGCGAGATATGCAATTGCACAGGGACGAGGCGGGGTTTGGCTCCCAGGAACCTGTCTCACCTGACATTTGACCTTGCAGCTGCTCCTTACTTTCAGGCTGGGACGCAAAACCCGGGCTGGATGATGACGCATTGCTGCCAGGCTTCTGTTGGCGGTCCCAAGTCCGGGAGCTTCGGAAGTTCCAGTACCTGTGCACACGAGCAATTTGATGTGTCTTGAGAGATACATGCTGTTCAGGCACACATGGACTCCTCAGGCTATCTACTTATCTACTTGCATCATGATGAATACAAATGAGCGGTCACAAAAGTGGTAGAAGCGCCCTCCAACCTTGTTCTCTGGCCTCCACCACCTTGACATGCTTGCTCCACAAGACTTGTCTAGGGAGACCCCATATTCCAAGCAAAGATAGAACCTCTGCATGACGAGGTGCCCGAGAGTGAAACACGCACCAATCATGAAATTCAGCTGAATTCCCGGAGCCCACACTCCCGTCTTCAAGCTCCTTGCCTCTGGATCGATTCACCTGCATAAGTAAGAAGGTAAAGTGGTAACACTGCTCTAGCTGAGAACATGATGAAAACGGCATTACTGCTTTAGTTAAGAGACTGGTAAGCAGTGTTTGAAGAAGAACTGTAGTCAGCACAAATGTGTTTAAACGAATGAGTGTGCAAGCGGGACAAATGCGCACGTGTCAGTGCGAGTGTGCCTTTGTTTGTCTTCATGGCAGCCAGCCTCACCAGAAAATTGTAGGCCTCTCCAATGCTGATGAATTTAACCTCTGCGTTCTCTGCCTTGTTCAGATCAGGATGATACTGCAAACGGGGGATGGATGCATGAAACAGGGTCAGGTGCAAGAGAGCAGAAGGTTTGTGTATGTGGGAGGTCAGTTGCGCACGCACAACAGTCAATTCATTGCATCATGCACTCTCGTTATTTCCTTCACTTCATCTCACCCTGCATGTCAGGGTTTGGCATTGCCTAGATAGTCCTAAAATTTTGAAAGTGCAGTACCATTTTCCAATTTCTAAACCTTCTCCATTGCTTCCTGGCCGTATCACACAAATCAGCTGCTCCAGCGCACCGCTCATAGCCACGTGACAAAAGGTCGCTTGTCGCTTGTTGCCTCATAATTGCAACAGATAAAAAAGGGTCAGGACACCTACCTTGACCACCTAGCCACCCATTCACTGAGAGCATACCACTCTCTAGACCCAAAAGGACCAGATCGCTGTTGAAGCTACAATTAGATAGGCTTGTAGGCCTAAATATTGGAAGCATAGTGTGCACAAGCCAGGAGATGTGGTGTAGCCACAAGTATTTACCTGCTTCGCCATTCGTCTGTAAGCGCGCCTGATGCTGTGTTCGTCTGCGTCTGGTTCCACACCAAGGGCTTCATAAGGACAGGCATAGCTCCAACTGGACTGCCTCGACGTAGCCTGTATGCATGATGACGCGGGTCAATAATGCACATTTATGTTCAAAAGGTTTAAGTGAGTGTGTCTGTGTGTCTGTGTGTGCGTGTGTGTGCGTGTGTGTGCCCGCTTATGTTGTGTGTTTATATGTATGTATGTGTGTGTGTGTTGTGTGTGTGCGCGCATGTGTGTGTTGTGTGTTTATGTGTATGTGTGTGCGCGTGTGTGTGTTGTGTGTTTATATGTATGCATATGTGCGTGTGTGTGTGTGAGTGTGTGAGTGTGTGTGTATTGTGTGTGTGTGTGTGTGTGCATGCATGTGTGTGTGCGTGCGTGTGTTTTTGTGTTTATATGTACGTGTGTGTGTGTGTGTGTGTTGTGTGTGTATATATGCATGTATATGTGCGCGCGTGTATGGTGTGTGTGTGTGTGTGTGTGTGTGTGTGTGCGTGCGTGTGTGTGTGTGTGTGTGTGTGCATGTGTGTGTGTGTGTGTTGTGTGTTTGTGTGTGTGTGTGTTTGTGTGTGCGCGTGTGTGTGTGTGTGAGTGTGTGTGTGTGTATGTGTGTGTGTGTGTGTGTGTGCCTTGCTGGAAAGGCATAATTGGAGTGGCACGCACCTGAGGAGGTTCAACTACCGGTAAGCGGATTGCTTTGGCATCTTGACGAGCTTTACAGCTTTGGGTCAATGGACTTTTTGTTCCGGAAGCTTTGTAAGTGAGAAGCATATCAAATATATTTAACAGGTATGTAGAGCGCTGCAGTTTCCGGTGCGCGCTATGGCAATTTCAATGATCGCCAATGGGCAAATCAACCTTTTCCAATCGCTAAACCTATTATATATATAAAACACACACACCAACACACCAACACACACACAAACACACACAAACACACACACGCACTCACACACACGCACGCATGCACACACACATACACACACACACACAAACACACACACACACAAACACACACAAACACACACACACACACACACAAACACACACACACAAACACACACACACACACACATACACACACAGGCACAAACAGGCACATCGCGCACACGCACACTACAAACACACACACACAAACGCACGCGCACGCACACGCAGACGCACGCACACTACAAACACACACACAAACGCACGCGCACGCACACGCAGACGCACACGCACTCGCACGCGCATGCGCACACACGCACACGCACACGCATGCATACAAATGTATGCATGCACGCACACAGAATTTACTTGTTATCTGCAAATGGGTTTGCAGCGTAGTCTGCCCCATTCATTGTAGTCCGTAGTGCAACGTTTAGGGTTGCGGTTTGTCCAGATGTCCAGATAGCTATGTAAATCTCTTAAACCCCCATCAAATCCCCTATCCCCTATCACTGTTGTTGTTGTTGAATTGTATTTTGCTTGTGTCTTGATTGTGATCTTAAGTTTCTAATTGCATGGCAGTGTAGCGCAGTGGCTAGTTGGTGCACTTTGTGCAGAGAGAAGCTTACATACCATCAGATCCACAAAAAGGACCACAAAGACTGGGCAAGCCACCAAATGTAACCTTAAAAATATCTGAGCGTCCTGCTGTTGTGCAAGCCTCTGGGGCCAGCCACCTGATCTCCATTAAAAGCCCTTCCACTTCTTTTTCTCCAGGTGGGATGTTCAAGTGCCTGCTGGACTACTCAACTGCTGAGCGCTTTTACTGCGTGTATGTACGAGCTGTTCAAACTGGGCGTGCTATTCCCATGCAAGAGTTCACTGCGGATTTGAAGCATAGGATGAGAGGCGCCTCACATCCTTCCCGAATACATGTTTCTCAACCTGCCTCCTCGTGATGTCATTTACTTGCAGTACAGCTCGTTTCAGACTTCGTGCTCACACCCAACGTTTTGAGACAGCGACATAGAATCAAAGCAACTCCCCCGCCGATGACCTATGTGATACTGATGGTGTCTAAGATGAGCAGCATGTTCTTTTCCACTGCGCCGATCTCCATGTGATTTTTCTCCGGCATCTCTGTTTTTCCCAACAGGAGCCCACGGTGTGTGTTCTTTCTTAAGCCAGAAAGCTATACCTTTCCCTCCATGAATTAATCCCTTTTTATGAGCAGGCTAGCAGTCGCACTTCTTGACTGAAGGCCTTTTTTTATAAACCTTGAAGAAGATGAACATGTTCAGAACGAGGTGCATGCTCTTTTATATTGCCAAAACCATTGGGTTTTGTGAGCAGAGGAAACAGTTTTCCTTCTTGTCTACGCTTTTTTTGAGGACTTTTCAGCAGCCCAACCCTTTTTGCTGCAACAGGTCAACAACCAGCTTGTCCAAATTCCTTTCTCAGCAGAACACTGGACTTTTCTCTTTCTTTCTGAGCTTATGAATTTATTTGTGGCTGGCCGAGACCAGCCAGCAGCCGAGCAGCCAAACAACCTGACTGAAGGTCATCCCCCATTGTAATCATTTAGGTATTTAAAAGCTTCGCCAGGTTTGCACTGGGTTTGGAGCACGTTTGCCTCGTATTTGGTCTGACATTTCGGTTCTGCCCCTCCAAGGGCGACATTGAAATAAAGAACCGCCATAAACCTCCTCCAGAGCTCTACAAATTAAACCAAGACCCTCAAAAGTCGTTCAAATTAAAACTTAATACATGTGCAACGCCATAACGTGCCTAAGAGTCCCTCACGGAAAACCGCGATTCGACGAGATCATTACAGCTCTGACTTCTTGTTTTTATTCTTCTTCTTGGTTGCCTTTTTCTTCACCTTCTTGGCTTCCTCCTCCTCTGCCGCTGCCTGTTGCATTGATAAAATGAATATTCCTTCTATGTGTATAGTGCATGCGTAAGAGCTCGCTTGCGCGTTGATTTCTTGTTATATTGAACGGGTGCAACGGAGCTGCCTTTCAAACCACCTCACCTTTGCTGCCAGCTCTGCCTCCACCTGACGCTTGCGTTCCTCCCTGCTAGGCTCGACCTGAGTGTGTATTGTTTTGCTCCGACGCCTTCAACTGCATTTCCCTGATATTTATCCTGCCTACTGCTCAAGGAAACAAGCATTTGGTGCAGCCATCGTGATCAGAGGCATTGTGCACAGGCAGTTTCCCTTTGTGAGCTGCATTTCCAACTTGGCATGTACTGTAGATCACGATGCTCAATTCCAGAGCAAAATAAAGGCTCTGTCTAGGAGGTAGGTGAGAATGTGGGGCGTGACGAGCATGCTATTGGTGGAGGCTGCGGCAGTGGTCACATGATACCAGGCACACACGCGAATATCATGCACTCACCTCTTCACTCATGATGTCGCTGAGATCAAACTCCTCCTCGACGGCCACCTCCTCTTCAGCTGCTCCACCCTCAGACTCTTGGCGTTCCCCTTCGTTACTGTATGATGATGATGATGATGATGATGATGACGATGATGATGATGCCTCTAACGATGGTAGCACCTGGAAAGTGAAGAGCAGAAGACATATACACAGGGTTTAGGGTTTTTTAGGGTTTTTAACCTAACCCTAAACCCTAACCCAGAAGACATATACACTCTACCATTCATCCACTCGTAAAACAGCAGCCAATGACACAGCACTACATCAAGTCAGGCGCCCTCGCTAACCACCTGGAGTCGTGCCAGCTACAAACTTGTGGCTTTACCAAATTGATGTGCTGGGCAAAAACCTGCACACCTCAAGGGGTAATGTCTTGACCTTCCCACTGAGCACACCGTCAATAAAACGTGACAGGTCAGCAGGCTCGGACAGCGGGGCAGGAAGGACGGCATACCGCATGCGCGCTACGGAAAAAGCCACTGCGGTAGGCAAGTTTCCATGCCCCACAGAGAAAGGGGCAAGGAAGGACCTGCAGATAATGAGTGTCAAGAAGGAGAGGACAGGAGAAGTGAGGTCCGGGGCAAGCTGAACTCACGTATAGTTTGAGTATGAGAAATTATCGCTTATGATTTGTGCATCAGTAAGAAAAAAACCTGTAGCTTGTAGCCTTGTAGCGAAAGGGGAGATTCAGAGGTGTGTAGCTGGAGAGTCTACGCGCGCGCGCACACACACACACACAAACACACACACAATCTTGGTGCGATAAAAAAGACTTACCGATACCTGGGGGCGTCTACGTAGCTAAAATACAAGGGCTGGTCTTGGCTCTTGCCTGCAACTTTGCCCATCATTTTAATCAGCTTCTCGCTCCTGTGGGCATGAGACAAATGCAGCACAATGAGATTGAGTTTCAGAACTGCTCATTGCAGGGGACCGTTCGAATTCCATCCAAGCTAAAATTGCTTGGCAATATGTGAAAAATCCCCCTTGGAAGCGCAGTTCCTTTCACTTCACAGTCAATGCTGCACAACAGCTTTGCACTACATCTCTGTGTGCTCTCGTCCTCACCCAGGTCGTCCAAGGTCAAGCAGACCCACGACACACACGCCCTTGCCCTTCTGCACGCAGTGCTGTTGCAAATGGACATCAGCGCTGAGCTGCGGGACCTCTAATGAGCCCTTGCCACCTGCACCAGCAAAAAAAACAGCACCATGGATTCGTGCAGTCAGCAAGGGCCAGGTTGCATGTTGAACACGCAGGTGTGAATGAAAAGTTTCTTGTGGCACTTGTCGTGGCACTTAGCTACTGGCAGCACCCCACCTGCACCCATGATGTTGCCTAGCACAGCTGCCATCTGAGACAGCCAGCCGTGCATAGCTGAGTACCTCATGGCACCCGTGAACCTGCAAGCAGCGATTACCTTTAATTGTTGAGATCCAGACCAGCATGTCCAACGATTTAACGATTGAAGTATGAATATAAAGAAATAAGGCTTGGAGCACCTAGTGGTTCGCTTATGTGCCAGTAACAGGAGTTTGTCAGCTCCCTAAGCCAGTGTTACAAGGGATTGCATGCATAAGACGGACTTACGGCTGAATACTGATCTGTGCACGCCCGCCGCTTTCAGGGCTAGCAGGCATTGGGAGCAGCATAATCACACGTGGAACCTGCGTGGATGTGTTAAAGCACACACACACACACTTGCACAAATGGTATCGGGATTGTTTGAAACACTTCCAACATCTTGCAATACTGTATCTCACACCCATATCGCAAGAAAGCAGAGTGTCCGGTTTGACTGTAACATATTCATACCTTAAAGCTCCACCATGCAAGCCTGGCAACACTTAATACTGACACAACAACACAAACCCACATGGAAATCAACGTGCACCTACCTTCCCGGCGCCGATTTGGTCAATGACTTGCTTGTTTCTCTCATCATGTGCACGGATCCAACTGCAGGTTATGGGTGGGCAGGTATCTGTATCATTGATTTCCCCTGCTCACTTGCGTACGTGTGCTTACTGTTGCAGCCCCATTCTTAGATCAAAAAGGCATGTACAAGGTTGCAAAAGTAAGTAAGCTATCACATGTATCTGGCGGAAGAGTGCAAATGTGAGTACTATTCGATTGTCCAGAATCAGAACAGAATCTTTAGACAAACAGGTCTCCTTTACATTGACATCAAAACATGGCTTTGGAGTTGTGCTTAGCGATAAATACGTTCAAAGCCAGAATCCATGTCACCCTGTGGAGATCAGGGGATCTCTAGTTAGACAGCACTGAGCATCGTGGGCAAATCAAGGAATGAGTTTAAAATGGAGTTAAAACAAAGAGGGCTCAAACTGAAGAAGAAACCTAGAAAATTGCTGTTATTAAACGATGCACTTCTAGCTTCAGAAGCCGATTCGTTGCACACCACTCACTATTCAGGCTGTCTATTGACTTTCTATTTTTCTATGACAATAGTTTGACAATAGTTTTACCATTTGCTGCTGACAAACCATTGAAGTGCTTAATGGCTAACTGCGCAGCGTGAATCTAAGGCAGTGTGTGAACAGCAGGAGGCAAAACAATCATTCCTGACCGCTATGTGCTTATTTTGCACCCTGAAAATGCCCCCCTCTGCCCCAATTCTCCCTTCCTGAACCCCTACACAAACAACAAAGGTGCCATTCTGTTCTTTTTTAAAGTCGGCATTTATCTACCTACTTGCTATTTAACTAAACTACAAGCTCCAGTAGATCTATTAGGCCAAAACTTTCAAACGCACCCTCTTGCACTGGCCACCTACTTAGCACACACAAATCTAGGCTTAACCTTGCCATCATATTTTCCCCTTATATTATGTATAAAGTACAAAACATAACACACTAAATGAAAGGTTCGAATCATTCACTGGTAATTTGCCTGAACACGCCTCTGCGGCCTACCTCCTTGCACATCTGTAACCAGCCACCCAAACCACCCCCGTATTGACAGAGTTGCACACAAGGGTGCTAATTGACAGGGCTTCAGCTCAGGATTCCGATGGAAATATCATGAATACCGTCTGTCCACGATCAGTTTGTGATGCCACCATTAGATTCCATTTTTAGTTCGGAAGGGGGTCTGGGAATTAATTTTTGAGGTCGAAGAAACTTCATAAGGGTCCCGTCTGGAACTATTGATTTGTGAATTTGAGAGCTCCCCTCTGCTGGCTGCTGCTGCTGTTTGTTGCTGCTGCAGCTGCTGCAGCTGCTGAGGCTGGGGACTGGGGCTTCAAGAACAGGGCCAGGGGAATTCACACTGACCCACTTAGAGCTCATTTTTAAAATTACCCTCAAAACCACCTTTATATGTTATTTTTTTGACTTCAAAGCCAGTTCGGAGAGGGCTCTGGAAATTGAAATTCTCTTTTCTACTAAAAATTCTAGGCAAAATCAGGAGCCTGTCAGGTCAGCCATTTTCCTGTGAGAGTTCTTGCCCCAAAGCTCCCACCCACTTCTAAGTATGCAGGACCTCAAGCTGGACCTAACTGAGCAACTCTGCATACTCAGTTTGTGCCGGGGGGCGCCCAGGGTGCGGGGCCAAGATTTCCCTGCCAAAATGGGGTCCTCAAAAATTGGCCCTGCGGCTTGCCTCACCCACAACGATGGTTGGACATAATATTTGGAGCATCATGAGGAGGGTCCGGGGGGCGGGGGCGGGGGTCTGTTTTTGACCCCAGTTTTGGCAGGGAATTTTCGAAAAGCTTCAGCTTTTTTCTCTCTGCATGAATCCGAGAACTGATTTTACAGCTGATTTATTGAAACAATTATAGCAATAAATTTTCAATAGCGATACTGGCCACTAGGTGAGTTGTCGTTTGAAGATTTTGGATGTTCAAAAACTACAAAGAGGACCTATGCCTCTTTTGTGGGAGGTTGCTAGTGCAAGCTAAAGTTTATGGCTTTTAAAAATCTCAGCTGTCGCTACCCTCCACGGCCCAACCCCAGCATTCCAGACCATAATACTTGACAAGGCATGCCCTGGGAGCATACTGAAGGGCTCCCGACACTCAGGTGGTGGCCAGAAAGCGTGTTTCCAGGGTTTCCAGAAATGCACCATTTTTGCCCAGCAAACAGGCCCACGCACCAAGTCCTTCAGGGACAAATTTTCAACCCCCCTTGTTTTTGCTCTGATGGGTATGGTTTGACCCTAAACCTATCTGGCAACAAAAGAATTGGTGAAATTCGGACCAGAACCCACATTCATACACCCATACCACCTTTCTGGCAGGGATATGGCACAAATCCAGCCCCCCCTCTCACCCTTGACCCCAAACTCAATAATATTTATGCAGAAGTGTTACAATTATGTATAGGAACCATTGGGTGACCTCAAATGTGCAGTTCAGGAAAGGGGCACGAATTCCCCCTTTTTTGGGTGGGGAATGGCTGACCTGACTTTAAGTATCATAACTTTTGGCGTCACATGTTAAATGATATATAAATTGCATATTCGGAATCCTGACGTTGAAAGCTATCGATTGGCATACAAACGAGTCAATTCTGAGGGGTCAATTGGTGGGTGGACATTTGGGGGACTCGGAAACTTTTGGGGGGGTCTTCAGATTTTTTCTGGGCCACTTCCAGCAAATATTAATATATTTTGGATTTCTCAGCTCAAGCCCAGCCGACTGGCACCCTTGTTGGGTGATTTGATTAAAGGGGGGGTCTGGGTGCTTGGTCATAGAAATGCATGAAATGCCCCCACGTAGGCCGCGGGGGGATGTTCAGGCAATTTTCCAGCGTTTCATTCCAAACTTGCAGTTCACGTATTGCATTATGCATAAGTTGTGTGATTGGAGTAAAAAAGTGCTTTGACAAAGGTTTTGGCTGGATTTATGCACTAAACAGGTGGTCAGTGCAAGAGCGTGTGCATATCAGTTATTGCCCTATACTCTTCAGGTGTTAATTTACATGATAACTGTGCAGGCAGATAGCTGCTTATATTCTGAGCAGATTGACACCCATTTATTAGTGTGGGGGGTCAGGAAGGGGGGTGGGGGGGGGGGGAATTTGGGGCCGGAGGCCCAAAAGTTACACGTGATTGTCAGGGATTTTAATAGGCTCCTGGCCAAATAATGATTTGTGAACTGATCGTGGACAGGTGAGGCGGCATGTGGAATTGCCCCAGAACAATTATGGAGCATCCCCCAAAACTATCAGACTCCCCCAATCCCCCCCCCCTATGACCCCCTCAGAATTGTCTTACCATACCTTAGGATAAAACTTTGCATAATTATCGTTTTTTGCCCTGCGGGGTGACGCGGTATTTTTACATTTATTTCTTTTGACCCTGCGGGATTGTGCGGGGTTGGTGAAATTAACCATTTTCGGGTCGCTGCCGGTCATGAACAGTGAGAGGTACCTCTCCCCGCCCCGCCCCCTGTCCCACAGCACCAGGCAGCCTCAGCAGCAGCAGCAGCAGCAGCAACCCTTTAGTCCCAGCACCGGTTGCTCCCTAGGGGGAATTCCAGAAAGCAGGCCGCGGCGACAGCCGAGCAGCAGGGCAACCGTTTGAGCCAGCAAGAGCGGATTAACCTGAGCGCCGAGGCGGAGGAGGCAGCCAACAATAGGCCGATTGGCTGGCCAAAGCAAGATTGCTGCGGTCTCACAATTTGGTTGTGGGGAAACCTCAGGGGCACAGCTGTTATGCACAGAGGCATTGGCACTCATGAGGGTGAAGCTGTTTGGCAGGGTGAAGATGAATTGGAGGAAGGCTTAGGGTTTGAAGAGGGCCAACGCTCGCCCATGCAGAGCAGGTTAAGAGCAACCCAGCAGCTAAAAGACGAGCAGGTGGGGCAGACAAGGTCACGCACCAAGGCTGCCCGCACCCAAGCAACACCATCAGCACGCACGCACGAGCAGCAGTGATAGTGGCTAAAGGAAGAGGAAGCAAATCTTGAGATTCTGGCAGAACAGAGAGCCAATTCACATGCAAACACATGCAAACATATATGTTTGCTTTTCTTTGCCCTTTTGTGGTGTTCTCTTTCCTTGAGGTTGTTTGTGAAGCTTATTGGTGCTGAACAGGGCAGGGTTGATGCGGGAAGGGCAAAAATATACATTCTGGGAATGCGGGAAGGTGCAGGATTCTACTAATTATTTCTGAATTTTGGGGTGCGGGATGAGCTCGCTAAGGTATGGTATATATCAATTGATAGCTCTTGACGTCAGGATTCCAAATTTGCAATTTTGTCTGGATTAACACCTGCCGTCAGAAAGTTATGGTTTCTGGCGCCTCCTTCCCCTTCCCCATTCTCAGACCCCAAGCTACCCCCTTAAAATCAGCTTATATATACCATAAACCCAACTTGATTAAACATACGACGTCAAAATTTTATAGCTACAAATATTCAAACTGTCAATTGGCAAACAAAAGCTACAGATAGTGACACCGCCTGGCTGCAGATACCATTATTGTCCCCTGTAGTTAAAGCAAGCAATGACTGATGTACTTGCCTTGCAGCCAAACATAACCACAATCGAGGGGGCACTCCTCTAGTAGCTGTGGTTGTTTTTGGCTGCAAGAAAAATACATCAGTCATTGAGGGCCTTCTCTGCCGCGCTGTACGCCAATGGCAGTTCAAAATGGACCGTCCAAGCGCTAACACTTCACAAAAAAAACAGCCTGCTCACCCAAAACCAAGAGCAGGGGCAATGGTCCGGAAGCGCAGGGCAAGGGCCTTCAAGATGCCAGGAACGTGGTCCTTGTTTGTCACGAGCAGCACCTTTACACATCACATCATACACTGCATTAGGAACAGCAGCTGAGGGCATGCAGTTTTACACTCCATTGAACAAGTTCCTGGACATTTAATGAAATGACACCTTCTTCTCCCCTAGCTTGGCAAGGAATCAGTTTAGGCACAAATTTGGTATTTTGTGGCGTGCATGTGGATACATAGCAGGCATCCATACCCTGACGAATCTGTTTTTTGAAGTTCGTAACACGGCACAAGTTTTGCCTGCAACAAACACATGTCAACCTCCCCTTTTTCTTTGAACAGTGACAAGCACGCCAGCCAGCCAGCAGGCTCGTGACATTGGCAAGAATGAGCGCCTGCACATGGTACTTGATTCACCTTTGGGGGCATGGGTGGCATGGCCTCCTCTCCCCCCTCGTCCTCTTCCTCCTCTGCAGTATCCATTTCCTCTGCCCCAGCTGTCATGAAGGCTTCCCTGAGAAATCAGAGCATCAGGCCAATCAAGCATGTCATGCCAGTGCCTTGATGATCCATCCCCTGTCTTCTAATTGGCTCAAACAGTTGAATGCGTGACAGATAGAAAAGTCACATTAAGTGGGGTAATGCCTTACGTGGCTCCATTTCCCCCTCTTCCGGGCACTGGCCATTTCATCACAGGGAGAATAGTAGGTGAAACAGACATAAGGTGCTGTGGTGATCGCTGCAACCACTTATTTGACTGATCACTATCCAACTTAGCATCCTGAAAAGAATGCACCGCATTGTACTGCGATGTTTCTGTAGACAATCCTGCTTTTGTGGTCGTTTTGCAAGCTCCTCTGCCAAAGCATCACATCATCACATCACTGCGCACCAGGTCTCGGGCATCACTTCTGGAGTCAAGTGGTCTGGCATGAAGTCCGTCACAAACTTTTGGAGCGCCTTGCCTTCCAGCGGGCCATCATACACCTGTACAAGTAGAGGGTACATCTTAGACATTTGTCTGGATATACTGAGAATGGCCAGGTTTCCCCTTGCGGAGGACCGACAGGCAATTTTGTGATGTTTTACAAAGCAGGTAAGCAATCATAGCGCGCTGTTCCTTCACACTAGTTTTTAAAGCTGGATGTAGGCAAGGGCGGTTTTCATGAAGTTGTGCACACAAAACGACACGAGATATAAAGTAAATGAGTCAGGACTAAACACGCATAAGGATACGAGGTTGTGAAATCAAAAGTGACTGCAACTATTGAGTGCGCACCATGTACTCGTCCAAATCATCCTTGTCTTTCCCATAAGGAAGCAGTACAAGCTGCAGCTCACAGCTGCCTTCCTTCAGGCTTGCTACTTCTGAACCAAATTTCTCCACCGCCTGCGTTGTACAGAAAAGGAAGAGTAGCGCAAATTGAAATCTGCACAATACTGTAAGGTATTTACTGAGCTTTTGACGGTGAAAACCTATGATCAATTGATCACTCAACCAACGAGAACAAGCAAGAGGCCTCACCTTGCTAATCTCATTTCCCTTCAAGGCAACAAAGGCTACATCTACGACATCCTGCATCTCCTTCGCTTCCTGCTTAAATTTCTCTATCTCTTCGCAGTCCCCACTAGCACCTGCACAGGCAAGCACTCAGGCAATTTGTCAAGTGTCCCTATGTACATCTGACCTCTGGCATAATTTTTAATGCACAATAGTCTGTCGCACATGAGACGCACTGGCAACAGCAAACAAGCTCTTACTACAGATACATACACAACCACAGAGCATGCAAGGGTGGTAGTTCAAAAGCACGTATACAGACATACTCACCAGTGCACAATACACAAATGTAACACTCATGCTTACATGTAGTCACATTCACGCGCACAAATACACACATACAGACTCACACAAACACACACACACCACACACACGCACCCACCCACACCCACACCCACACCCACACCCACACCCACACCCACACCCACACCACACACACACACACACACACACACACACATACACACACACACATACACACACACACACACACGCGCGCAACCCCCCCACG
>Ga0307945_1002174_pt1 | contig 15790 bp, 24 predicted proteins | sample OrgLakmetagen228_FD_201818 | JGI IMG/M metagenome (GOLD analysis project Ga0307945, IMG submission 201818) | Saline water microbial communities from Organic Lake, Antarctica - #228 | ecosystem: Environmental > Aquatic > Non-marine Saline and Alkaline > Saline | place: Antarctica: Organic Lake...
CCAGAACCATGTATATATACACCGTATTTGACCGTATGTTTGGTGATTTCCTTGCTAAAAACATTGTATATGCACCATATATGGCCAAACCTAGTTACACGCATCACGCATAAAAAAAAAACGGAGGAGGAAAGGTCTCTTTATGTGTGTGTGTGTGTGTGTGTGTGTGTGAAATTCGGTCTTTACTATTTTCTACTGTGAGCACTGAGCTTCACAGTCAAACCCACCTGACCCAGCCCTTGGATCAAGTAACAAACAAACTCCAAACGGTGGTGACAACGTGTGTGGGAAAGAGTAGGGTTGGCCAGAACCATATACATGTATATAAATAAATACAGATACCAGATACCCCATAAACGGTCCTGGCGAATATATATGTATATATGGTCATATCAGGAGGCGCTAGTTCGTGTAACTTTTGGTCGTAACGCGTCAATCTCAATAAGAACTACATATTCGGAATCCTGACGTTGAGAGCTATCGACTGGTATATATATTTATGGGTATATAATATATATATATGGGTAACATTGTGTGGGGGACCAAAGAGTAGGGTTGGTTAGAACCATATAAGTATATGTATGCGGTTGTTACAGCAATTTTCCGGCATTTCTACGAAGTACGGTTTTATATGGTACACGTATAAACGTATATTTACGGTATAAACGCCATATATATATAAACATATACAGATACCCCATATACGGTCCTGGCCCACATTACCAACAATCCATATGGATCAACTTATGGTCCTGCCCAATTACATCACACAGTGTTCAAGGGCCAGGCTAGAGGGTTGATGTGTGAGCATGTGTGTTTGTGTGTGTGTTTGTGTGTGCGTGTGTACGTACTGACCGAAATGGTGTAGTGGAACTGCAGGAGTGCCTTGACTCCATGGATGGGGGCAGTGCCTTGGACCTTTGCTGTGAACCTGATTACATCTGGTTTCCCATCAAAATTCACATCCTCCTCGTATGCCTGTGTGTGTATGTGTGTGCGCGTGCGTGCGTGCGTGCCTGTGTGTGTATGTGTGTGTATGTGTGTATGTGTGTGTGTGTGTGTGTGTGTGTGTGTGTGTGAACAGACGTGTATGCGTCCCGTGCATGTGGCCTTCTGCATTGCATGAAACAGGAAGCAGTTCCGTATCTGATCTGATGCAAATCACGCTTAGACGAGCTGATACATTGACCGACCTGGATGCTTGCGGGGATGAAGAAGTCAGAAAACTGATTGTTGATGGCTTGAGACGAGCTCCATATTTGTTCCTTCCCTGGCATTGACCCCTGGAACAGCAAATGTGCGTGAAAGCCCTTTGGTCAATGCTCAGGAGAGTCAAATTGGGGTGTGTATGCAGGTGTGTGTATATGTGTGTATGTGTGTGTGTGTGTACATGTGTATGTGTGCACGTGTGCATATCTGTGTTTGTATGAGACAGCTGAGACAAAGACGCACCTCAAACAGCAGCAGGGCATCCCCTGTGTACCGTACTCGAGCCTGATCATGCACTGGCTTCACCCTCTTCCAAAAGTCGCCCGTGGACACGGGTATGACAAGCGAGAGCGCTATGTTGATGAACAATAACAGAATTCGAAACAAGACTGCATCACTGACGAAGCTGGAGTAGTGCCGCCTACACAGAGGCTCAGCATAGACCTGGGTGAGTATGTATTGTGCGTATGTGTGTACGAGTGGTGTGTGTGTGGTGTGTGTGTGTGTGTGAGTGTGCGTGTGTGTATGTGTGTGTGTGTGTGTTTGCGTGAGAGAGAGTGTGTGTGAGAGAGTGTGTGAGAGAGAGAGTGTGAGTGTGTGTGTGCGTGTGTATGCGCACTCGCGTGTGTGTTTGTGTGTGTTTGTGTGTATGTGTGTGTGTTTATGTGTGTGTGAACGTGTGTGTGTGTGTGTCTGTGTGTGTGTGTGTTTGTGTGTGTGTGTTTGTGTGTGTGTGTGTGTGTGTGTAACTGACTTGCCGTTGACCGAGTTCGCAACACGAGTCTGTCGTAAAATCGTTTCATACGTACCTGCACCATGTATGCCACCTGTTGATAAATTTGTTAACCGACTATGCCATGCATTACATTGTTGGTTCAAACGTCTCAATTGTATTTAATTCTGCCATTGTGTTACTCGTCTCAATTATTTTTAAATCTGTCATTGCATTGGCATAATTTTCTTCAGATTAAATTTCCTGTACTGCTCATCATTGAGGTAAAAAATTGTAAAATAATGGTGCAGATTAGCTAGTTGTTCGCAATCGCATAGCATGACGGGGCAGGAAACCGTGAAGCCGGAGCAGCCGCAGCCTGAGCAGCTGCAGCCGCAGAACCAGCAGCCACAGCAACAGCAGCCTCAAGAGGTCAAGCCTGAAGCCGTGGCAAGCAAGGAGCCGTCAGTCGGCATTACCAAGGTGTGCTGGCACACAATATCGCCGTGTGTCCACGCTGCAGCATCATCTCGTCGCCATTGTCACGATCTTGTACGCAATTTGCCTGCATCAATCGATTTTCGATAGCATGTTGTTCTGCCTTCCCCTTCCTGTTTGCCCCATCATTCCACATTCCCGATCCCCTCTACACAGGTGGCTGCGAAGCCAGCGACAGCAGCAGCCCCCGCCTCCCCTGCACGGCCCGCGCTTGTATCGGGATGGTCCAACATAGTTAAGAAAGCGCCCGGAGGCACATTGCCAGCAGCCGACGTGCCCAGCAGCAGCAGCAGCTCCTCCACCACCACCGACAAGGCAAAGCCTGTGCCCTCATCAGCACCCTCTCCCACAGTAGAGAAGAAAGGGGGTGGGGAGAAGGATGGCAGGCAGGCTGCTGGCCCCACTCACAGGGAAAAGAAAGGAGGGGACCATCCCAAGGAGTCCAAGTCTCAGCAGCCCAAGCCCCAAGAGCAACCCAGCAAACCCCAAGAGCAGCAGCAGCAGCAGCAGCAGCAGCAACAGCAGCAGAAGCCCCAGGAAAGCAGCAGTAGTGGAAATGACAGCAAGAAGGACGAGGCGCCAGACACCAAAGAGGTGGGTACAAAATGAGCATCACACTTGTGCAAGCTAACATTTACTCGTAGGCGCACGCACACGCTCCTTCCCCTTCTCCTCTGTACACTTCAGGAGCCATCAGCTGCAGACAAGGCAGCAGCAGAAAAAGCAGCAGAGGAGAAAGCAGCAGCTAAAGCCAAACCAGCCTGGGGCAAGGTAAGAGAGCGACTATGTCTTTGCCTTCCACTCCGTCTTGCCGTCGCGTCTCCCCCATCGCACTCAAGCCTCGCAGCCGCGTTCGCATCGTCGTCACGCCACTTCGTGCTGTTGCACCGATTCTACTCTACGTAATGGTACCTGAAGAAGTATCTTTCTTCTGCAGTGAAGAGTGAAGAGTGAAAGCAGAGAACCAACCCCTCTTCTTACATCCTGTTAACTTCCCAAATTTTCCCACAGATTACACCATTGGGCACCATGCCCTAATCACCATGCACCTCCTACACAAAACTTGCTGCACACCCACACCCATGCGCAGCCCGTCGCTGCCCCTCCTGCTGCACCCTTGGGGGAAGTGGGAGTAAGCTGGCCAAGTTTAGGGGATGCCAAAGTGCCAACAAAGAAGAAAGAGCGACCAGATGTCGCAGGAGCCCCTCAGGTGTGTGTATTTGTGTGTGTGTATGTGTGTGCGTGTGCGTGTGCGCGTGTGTGTGTGTCTGTGTGTGTTGTGTTTGTGGGGGTGGGTGTGCATGGGTGTTTGTGTGTGGGTTTGGATTGGGTGTGGGTGGTGTATGAGGGTATGAGGGTGCACGAGGGTGCGTGTCTGTGTATATGTGTGTGTGTGTGTGTGTGTGTGTGTGTGTTGGAGCTCGTGCAAATGCTTGCACAGTCAATAAACATGCATGTCATGCATGCATGCATTCCCTTTTTCAGTTCTCTCATGTTTACTCAAACGGCAGTCCTCCCTCTTTGTTTAAAAGCACCCCCTGAACTTCGCCCAATATTTTGCAGGAGGCCAGCAGCAGCAAGGAAGGCGCAGTGCAAGCAGCCGTCCCCATCGCTAGCAGCAGCGGTAGCAGCAACAGTGCCAGCGCAGCCAGGCAGGCGCCAGCAGACAAGAGGAAAGCCCCCGGGCGGTTGATTCCCATGGGTGGCATGGCAGATGGCCCGTATTCCAAGCCAGAGGGCGCGACCAGCAGTAGCAACAGCAGCGGGGCGCCCAAGACTGAGCGCGGCAGCTATGGCTTTGGTGGCACCGCCCCAGGCCCTTCCGCCGGCCCTAGCTCCCGGCCCTACTCCGGTGGGGGTGGAAGAGGATCAGGGAGCAGGGAAGGTGGAGGTGGGCGTGGCAGCGGTGGTGGTGGCAGGAGCAGCCGCAGTCAAGGGGGTAGTGGAGGGAGTGGTGGAGCTCCAGACGCAGGAGGGGGTGCCTCAGTCAGCACACCTGCTGCAGTACCTCCACCTCCCGCATACGCATCCAGCGGTGGTCCTTCATTAGGGGGTCCAATGGGTGGTGAGGGCCGGGGGGGAGGCAGAGGGAGGGGGTCTGGGCGGGGGGGAGGGGGCAGGGGCTCGATAGCACATGCTGCTGGCCTACCCCCTCACATGAAGGGGGACGGAATGGGGGGCATGGGCCGTCATTACCAGCCCTCTTCTTTGCAAGAGCCCTTCATCTCCGTGACAGGCGTGCCTGGGCCTGCAGCAATGGGTATGGCACCTGCCTTCGCAGGCAGCATGTACGGCTTTCCTCCCAACGGGTTTGGGGCAGCAGGTGAGCTTGTCAGGGAGGGAGAGCTTGTGCGCGCAAACCTTTTGAATGCTTACATGTGCGCGCACACACACACATTCTCCACACACTCACCACACACACATACACACATGCGCACGTATGTCTTTTAATTTCTAACGGCAAGTTTTTTTACTTGGGCGCATTGTTGACGTGCACATGCTAGGGGCACGCACATTTAAACTGTGTGCATGGCTTGGCGTCCGAACCAGATGTCACACTGAGGGCTAGGGAAATTTAAGCGCCCGATTTGAGTGTCACGCGCTCCATACCCTCGCACTGCAGAGGAGCAGTGAGGCGTCCACTCCCCTTTGCTCTTTGCTCATTGCTACTCTGGTCATTGCCACTTCTCTTTGCTCATTGCCACTTCTCTTTGCTCATTGCTACTTGCTCATTGCCACTCCCCTTTGCTATTTGCTCATTGCTACCCTGGTTCCTCGTGCAGCAAAGTACCTAGGGTTGGCCAAAATCGTGTATATATGCCGTGTATGACCGTATATTTGATGAAATCTCTGCTAAGAATACCGTATGTACACCGTATATACATGGTTCTGGCCAACCCTTCAAGTACCTACACAAGGAATGATGCACACATACTCAGGCGCACATGCGCACGCAGGCTTGGTTGGCGCGCTTCCGCCAGGGGCCCTTTCTGCCAGTAAGCAAGCCACCATGGAGGCCGTGCGCAAGCAGATTGACTACTACTTTAGCGTGACTAACCTGCGCAATGACATATTCCTGCGCTCAAAGGTGAGGGTGGGCTGCGCATGCGCAGGATGTTTATAGTCAGGGGGGAAGGCTGTATGCAGCTATGAGGAGGGCAAGGGGTGTGTTAGCAGTGTGTCGTTCCTTGGCAGCATGCCAGCGCAAGGGTGTGTGCTGGCAGTATGCTCATTGCATGTACAAGGGCATGCAGAATACAAGGGCATATACACGGGCACAGAATACAAGGGCATGCAGAATACGAGAGCATATACAAGGGCATGCAGAATACAAGGGCATGCAGAATACAAGAGCATATACACAGGCATGCAGATTACAAGGGCATATACACAGGCATGCAGAATACAAGAGCATATACAAGGGCATGCAGAATACACGGGCACATACAAGGGCATGCAAAAGGGTATATAAAAGGGTATGCAGAATCTCAGCATGCTGCGGCTCGCATGCATGGCTTGCGACGCACTGTGTGGTCTTCACAAGGCAGGTCCTTGCTTGAGGAAGATGCACTTGGCATGCGCCCGACTAGTGCCGGATATCCCAATAAATGCCAGATGTCTGTGTATGTATTTACTCAATACTTATGTACTGATGCATGTCGTACTTCCCTGCCACAATAACTGTGTACATTCATTTGAAGCACCTGGCGCGAGTATTTCCGGGCCCCTTTAGACATAATTTGCTATCCCTCCCCTGTAAAAATGTCATCTCCCTTCCCCCAAACCCCCGTGCGGTATTAAGCGCACGCCCCCTTTGCCCATGACCTGCCTTGCTCTCTTCTCAGCCTTTCGGTATTTGAGTGTCGACGACACAGCATAGTGAAAGTGTTGGATTCCAAGGAACACGCACAGGCGCCACAGACAAAACCCCTGTGCCCGTAATTCACCTTCTCTTGTACCTACTTCCTCTTGATCTATTTCCTTGCCTCACGGCAGATTAGGATTACAGTGGGAAGCGGCCTTCAGTCAACTGCGCTTGACTCTCTTCCTCTTGATCTATGTTCTTGCCTACGGCAAATGCAGATGGGCGATGAGGGCTGGATCCCGCTATTGGTCGTAGCCAACTGCAGACGTGTGTGCATGCCAACAATGCCCGATGGCTTTGCCTTCTCCCGCACCCACTTTCTCTTGCCCTTTTCCTGTGCCTCACGTTTCTCTGCCTCACAACAAATGCAGATGGACGATGAGGGCTGGATCCCGCTGTCGGTCGTGGCCAACTTCAGACGCGTGTGCATGCTGACACCCGATTTCATGATGATCGTAGACGCCCTCAGAGACTCCGACGTCGTTGAGGTGCGAAGAAACGTTATTGGACAGACTATGGAAGCAAAATGCACGCTGTCCATATTCTATAAATGCTTTCGCGAGCAGGGCCGGCCAGGTCCAGGCTTGTACTGTGTGTAGTCTATGGTGTACCTTGTGTTTGTAGTAGGATCTTCCTCCGAGCACATAAGTTTTCTGGTGGTGCCTAAGTTTGTTATGGCCATCCCTTAAGAAAAGACCAATGATGCAGCTTGGCAGCGTTAATTGGGGTGGGTTTTGTTTGGGCAGTTTGCCGTCCAGAGCGTTAAGGGCAGGCGAAACCTTGCTCGATTGAGTTGTTTCTGTTTTAGCAGTTTGCAGCCAGAAAATTGAGGGTAGGCTCCCACCTTGCTGGATCGGGTGGACTTTGTTTGGGCAGCTTGTAGCCAGAGCAAAGACTCCCTACATAAGGCAACAATTGGGTGTTTGGAGCTTTTTGGTACACACGCATTAATTTTTGCTACACACGCACAATCACACGCACATACATTCACACACACACACACACACACACACACGTGCACGCTGACGAGGAGACGCACACATGCACACTAACACTTACTCACACACACAGGTGTCATCGGACAGCACGTATCTGCGTGCCCATCACTCCCCCAAAACGTGGGTCCTCCACTCCCTGTCACGTGATCTCTCCCACAAGCCCTCCACCGCCGCACCTACTAAGCAACAGCCCGAAGTGCCTGCAGCCCAGGCACCTTCATCGCAACAACAACAAGGGGCTCCTGCCAACCACACGCACAGAGGCCTTCCCCTCACCGCCCCTCCACCTCCCCCCCCCGCCGGTGCTCCCTTAGGTGTGTGTGCATGAGGCTGACTGTGCCCCTGTAGGTGTCTCCACCGTCGTGCCATGACAGGTGTTTCGATTGATGCCCTCTAGGTGCTTATATAGATCCGCGTGTGCCCCTGAAGGTGTGTATCACTCCATGTGCTCCTCTTTGCGTTGAGGGCAGCATATGCCCGCTTTGTGTCTTTTGTTTCGGGCCCCTGTACGTCTGTGCATGTAAGGCTGTGTGTGCCCGTGTGTCTGTATGTAAGGCCGTGTGTGCGCCGTGCATTTGTGTATGTAAGGCCCCGTGTGTGCCGTGCGTGTGTGTATGTAAGGCCGTGTGTGCGCCGCACGTCTGTGTATTTAAGGCTGTGCGTGCCCGTGTGTTTGTGTATGTAAGGTTGTGTGTGCGCCGTGCGTTTGTGTAAGGCCGTGTGTGCGCCGTGCGTGTGTGTATGTAAGGCCGTGTGTGCACTGCACGTCTGTGTATGTAAGGCCGTGTGTGCGCCGTGCGTTTGTGTTTGTAAGGCCGTGTGTGCACTGCACGTCTGTGTATGTAAGGCCGTGTGTGTGCCGTGCGTTTTGTGTATGTAAGGCCGTGTGTGCGCCGCACGTCTGTGTATGCAAGGCCGTATGTGCGCCGCACGTCTGTGTATGTAAGGCCGTGTGTGCCGTGCGTTTTGTGTATGTAAGGCCGTGTGTGCGCCGCACGTCTGTGTATGTAAGGCCGTGTGTGCGCCGCACGTCTGTGTATGTAAGGCCGTGTGTGTGCCGTGCGTTTTGTGTATGTAAGGCCGTGTGTGCGCCGCACGTCTGTATGTAAAGCCGTGTGTGCGCCGCACGTCTGTGTATGTTAGGCCGTGTGTGTGCCGTGCGTTTTGTGTATATAAGGCCGTATGTGCGCCGCACGTCTGTGTATGGAAGGCTGTGTGTGCGCCGCACGTCTGTATATGTGAGGCCGTGTGCGCGTCTTTAGGTAGGTGTCACGGTTGTGTTGCCCCTCTGTGTGTTTTCGGTCATGCCCTCTTGGTGCGTCTCTGACTCAGTGCAACTTTCGTTTCAATTATCATTCTCCAACGTGAGTCCAAGTTCGCATTCCTCAAGTTGTGGTTGAGATCATGCCCCTCGAGGTGGTCAGTAGGTTGAGTCTGCCAGAAAATAAAAAAGCAGCAGGAGGCAGGTGAGTGAGGCAAATACTCAAACACACACACACACACACTGAAACTGTATAGAATTAAAACGAATTGCACGTTGGGCGGTTTGCGCTGGCAGTTGATTGCATGAGGAAGCAGATTAAGCACAACCGAAAGAACAAGGCTAGAACACAAGTGGGGCTCTTTAAAATATACACAAGAGCAGCGCTTGCCTGCCATTTTCCTTTGTAATTCGATGCTCCCTCTCCCGTACGGAGCCTGCTAGCTTGTTTGCTAGCTTCAGTATGAGGCGTACAGTTTAGAACGGTGGACCGAAATTGAGACCCAGCCTAGAATTTAAAAACATCTTAGAACGGTGGACCGATTTGAGACAGCTTAAAACGGTGGACCCAAACTGAGACCCAAACCTGTTTGCCGGCGGCAGCAAAGCTGCTGTTCTCACTGTTGCAAGCTTTGCCACAGATTGCTTCACACACATCTTGTCGGCTTGCACACACATCTTGTCGGCCTTCTGTGTTCCCATAATTGTCTGTACTTCTGGTACCCGCGTCTCCCAATGCGTCAATGCTCACACACACACACACACACACACACACATACACACACACACGCACGCGCACACACACACACAAACACACACACACACAAACACACACAAAACAATTCCGTGCCCCCCCAGGTATTGCTCCCCCACAGCCCCCTATGCCCCCAAATAAGTCTCGCTTGAAGCCCCCCCCAGTGCCTGTGTCACGCCCTGTGGCTCTGCACAAAGGAGAGGACGCAGACGAAGACGAGGACTTGTTTGAGATGGACGAGGTGAGGGGCTTGGATGTTTGACGTCTTTTCACTTGCAAAACGTTGCCGGTCTTGCCTTAAGGCACAACACCAGGACGCCATGCAGTCATGTGCACACTCCATTGTCATTTGCAAACATCGCGCCCTGCGCTCATGTTCACTCTCCACCCTCATTGGCACAAGTGCCCAAGTCCCAAAATTCGCTGGCACCATATCTGCTCTGGACTTTCTTTTCACGCATGCACGCCCCACAGGATGTAAGCTAAGTCAGCCATACAAAGCAGAAGTGAACAAGCTGGGACGGGGCGGTACCTGGTCTGATGTCTGTTTGCCTTTTTCCATGTATGCACACACACACACACACACACGCACACACACACGCACGCACATACGCACACACACACATGCACACAGGATATCAGCCATCAGAAGCCCAAAGCAAACGAGTTCGGCGGGGCGGCAGCAGCCGCTGCAGCAGCATCCACGCTAGGCAACGAAATGACGGACAGAGACTTAGAAAAACTCATTGTGGTCACCCAAAACAAGCAGGTGGGGGGAGGGCGGCGGTTATCACATGCATTAGTGATATACAAATATTCTTGTCGCACTTCTCGGAGCTGCCTTCTTTAGGCCACTATGCTGCATTGGTATCGAGGCGCAGATCTGTGTGAATGAAGCAGCTGCAGCGACTGTTTCCTCTGTTGATTAGCTGCAGCAAATGGAACAGTCGCTGCAGCCTGTCATAATGACCCTCTCCTCTGAAGCGTACGTACTGTAACGGCTGTACAGTGTCTGCTTGCTGTATAGAATGAGTATGTTCATGCAGCACTTGCAGTGTGCAACAGCTGATGCAACTGTGATGTGTTTGTGTGTTTGATGCTTCTGAGTGTGTGTGTGTGTGTGTTGCCCAAGCAGCTGAGTGTCATGCACCGGTAGTAAGTACAACAGGAGCCATGCTTAATATGATTCCGTGTCTGTATGTGGCCGCAGCGCCCCAAGAGGTTGGATGCTGACACAGCCAAGCTCATCAGCGACGGCCTGGCGCTGTATGAGCAGGAATTAGCAGAGGTGAGTGATGGGAAGGTACTTGTCGTTGACTGTCAGAAAACGGTTTGAGCAGATATTAGCAGAGCTGGGTGTTTTTGGGGTGATATTCGTTGTATGAGCAGAGGAAATTGGTAAAAAGGTGAACTGGCCTCGCTTACTACCAATCACAAGCCAATGCACGAGCAGGAACCGCTGCAAGCAGAAGTGGGATATGATTGGTATTTGTTGCTTACTTACTGCTCGGGGAAGACAGTTTTGAATTTTGAGCAAGTATGACCAGGGAGCAGCAAAGAGGAGTGTGAATTGCATTCCATTGAAGAAATGCGTTGTAAGAGCAACCCGTGGCTTGAGTGTAAAATGCATGCTGGCAAAGGGTTGTGCTGCAGAGCGAAAGGTGGGGGTTTACAGGGCGTAAGTCAAATTGCTGCCTTTTGAGTGTGGAAATGCACGCGGTCGAAGAGTTGTGCTGTAGAGCAGAAAGTGGGGTTTGTCAAGGGCGTGTGTGTAATTGAAGATGTTGCCTTTGTGGGTGTCGGGAAATTTGAAGCTGGATAAAGGGGGGAAGCAGGGAGGGGAGTGATAGGGAAGGAAAGGCTTGGAGCAAGATGTAAAAATTGCTCAATTGTGTAGCGCGTGTGCGTGTGTGCATTTGTGTGGGAGGGGGTGGGGGTGGGGGTGTGTCTGTGTGTTTCTTTTGAGTCAAATTTACGCCTGCTTTGGCAGACTCACCCACACAGCAGCTTTCAAGGTGGCCTGCAGGCTTGAGATTACTGTGCGCTCATTTGCTCACTCAGTGCCCAACAGGCATGCCTACCACTCGCGACCTGAGCTCCAGCATTTCTGTATATGTCTGTGTGTCTCCTTGCACGTATCATCGCGTTTGTGTGCGCTGCAATGAACGCGAGCGACCTCATTCCCTCAATGAGCTCAAAACATTCACCATTCTTTTCAATGTGCGTGTACTCAAGCAGTAGTGTGTACACAGGCCTCTTTTCGGCTGGACAAACCTCAAATCTTTCAAACCCGCCCCTCACCAATCGTTCCTCTCGTGTATCTCAGGTGACGCACGCCAATCAATCCAATCATGCAACCTTCCAACGTGTATCCATCCAAATTTTCCATGCAACCATCCAACCGTGTATCCATCCAAAGCGATCGTGTATCTCAGGTGACGCACGCCAATCAATCGTCCCTCTCGTGTATCTCAGGTGACGCACTCCAATCAATTGTCCCTCTCGTGTATCTCAGGTGATGCACTCAATCGTGTATCTCAGGTGACGCACCCCAATCGATCGTTCCTCTCGTGTATCTCAGGTGACGCACTCCAGAGCCCAGCATCGTGGCGGCAGGCCCCCCCGTGTTCCCCACCACAGTAAGGAGGACAGTAACAACCAGGGCCTCCGATTTTTCTCATCCTCTGTGCCCAAGCGCCCTCAAAGGTGTGCACGTGTGTGTGTGTGAGAGAGAGAGAGAGAGAGAGAGAGAGAGAGAGAGAGAGAGAGAGAGAGAGAGAGAGTGTATGTATGTGTGTGTGTGAGCATGGACGTCCTTGCATGCTGCACCTTCCGGTGTACTCATGTGTACAGACTCATGATGGACAAATCCTCTCCCTCTCAATAAGTAGGCTGGCAGGAACACATCTCAAATCCCACACACGTGCAACAAGCATGCCCTCATCCGCTGCAATTGCTTAATTGTCCCGTGGTTGTAGAGTAAATGTGGGTGTAGAGTAGACGCATGAAGGGCAAGCCCCCTCCCTCTCGACAAGTTGGCTGAAGCATATGTCAGCCCTCGCACATATGCAACAAGCACGCCCTAATCCGCTGCAATTCCTTGTTTGTCCCGTGTGTGTAGGCTAGACGCATGAAGGGCAAGCCCCCTCCCTCTCGATAAGTAGGCTGAAGCAAATGTCAGCCCTCGCACACATGCAACAAGCGCGCCATGTGACACACTTACAGAGTTTGCAGATAAAGCCATCAGTCAAAATGTGCGACTGCTAGGCCATGTGACACACTTATATGTCTCGTGTGTGTGTTGTGCAGACACATAATGGGCGAGTCCCCCCCATCGCGAGAAGTTGGCTGGCTGATGGGAGCTACCCCTCCTGACAGCAATGGCATGCTAGGCTCTTCGCCCGGATCCTTCAGCAGTCGCAGGTATGTGGACTGCATGGGTCTGTGTTCGTGCAAGTAATCATGTGAGTTTGTGTGGGGGCTCATTTCGTGAACCCCACCAGACAGCAACAGCGTGCTAGGCTTTAAAACAATTACAGACCCTTAACAAACAGCAGGGCTTCGTTTGAAGCATGTATTGCATATGCCTACCTGTATCACATACACGATTGTGCATGCGCGCACACACGTGCATATATACACATGCTACGCATACGCACGCACACACACATAGACGCACACACACACACGCACTGACACAGGCACGGAAGCAGTATGCTGGGCTCCTCCCCACGAGCAGGCTCCTTTTCTTCATCGATGCCCATCCCCAAGTTCCAGCATCCAAGTCACTCCCTCCTGGAGGACAACGGGTTTAAGCAGATCAAGTACGGCAAGTACTTCAAGCGCTGCATCGAGGACCGCCAGGCCAAGGGTGAGAAGCACACACATGCACACAAGCGCAAGCACCCACGCACACACACATGCACACAGCGCACACACCCACGCACACATACTCACACACCCGCAGACACGCACTCACACATATACACAAATATACACACAAGCGCACACACCCACGCACACACATACACACACAAACACACTTACACACACACAGGCATTGGCAAGTCTGAGGAGATGAACACGCTGTTCCGGTTTTGGTGCTACTTCTTGCGAGAGAACTTCAACGAGTCCATGTACAAGATCTTTGTGAAGTTGGCAGAGGAGGACGCGCAGGCGGACTACCATTATGGTGTGGAGTGCCTGTTCAGGTGCGTTCTGGTGATTGTGTACGTAAGTGTTTGCTTTTATGCGTGCATGTGTGAATGTGCGTGTGTGTGCATGTGTGAGTGTGTGTGTGCGTGCATGTGTGTGTACGTGTTTGCGCGCGTGCGCGTGTGCGACTCTTGCCGACCCATGCTGTTAATCGCTGTGAACTAAGCCAAAGCTTGCGGGAGATTGCACTCAAATTGCTCCGCCTGATGACGCCCTTGTTCAGTTTTACTCAGCCCTGTTCTAGGCCCTTGCTTGTGTCACGTACGTGTCTGCAGTACAAAATGTACTGTTCTCCTTGGTTTGTTACGTGGCCCCAAAAACATGTCAGCCTCTTCAGCCCTGCAGCACAGTGCCGTGGGAGGAAAGAAAGCCACCTGTTCACGGGAAAAAGGTTTGGAAAAAGCAGTTGCATACTCAGAGCTGTGGTAGGAATGAAAGCCTACGTAGCTTGGGCTGGCCAGGATCAGGTATATTTGGAAGTGCAGGAAAATTCCCTGCTAGAGATGCTCGTCCTGCTCCGTGTGTGTAGGGTTCTGGCCGACTTCATCCACACAAATTGCTGCTGATCATCATCAGGTCATGGCTAACGGAAGAAAGAATTGTTTAGTCACCTGATTGACGTTCAACACACACTGGCCTGCTCTTGTTTCCGGGTGGAAGACCACATCAAGGAGTCCCACTTAATTGACGTTCAACACACACTGGCCCGCTCTTGTTCGAAGGTTTTACAGCTATGGCTTAGAGAAGAACAAAGACCAGATCAACAAAGACATCTACCGCGACTTTGAGGAGGCTACTGTCAAGGTATGTGCGTGCACGTGCACGTGCACCTGCGCATACACACACAAACACACACACATACACACACGCGCACACACGCGCGCACACACACGCACATACACACACGCACACATACTGATGCTGGCTACGTGACTGCATTGCTGGTATGAACAGGAATGAGCTTTAGGATGTACCCTGAAATGCATGTGAGTGTATGTGTGGGTGTGGGTGTGGTTGTGGTAGAGATGTGCGCCCACTCCTGTGCATGATGTGCCCACTCCTGTACATGATGTGCATGTATGTGCGCTCCTGCCATGCTGCTCTCAGGACTTTGACCGAGGCAGCCTGTATGGGTTGGAAAAGTTTTGGGCGTTCCACCACTACAGCGGCCTGCCTCGCGACTGCGGGATTGAAGTCAACCCTAAATTGAAGGCTTTATTACAGGTGGGTACGCTAACACACACGTACACACACAGATCACTGTTTCAGAGCTCTTTTACAGTTGGGTGTGCGCACGTGCATGCATACATCAATATACACACATACACGCGTACGCATACACACACAATGCACGCACGCACGCACGCATACACACACGCACACACACACACACACACACACTCTCACTCACTCACTCACTCACTCACACAGAATGAGTACAAGGACTTGGACTGCTTCCGTCGCGAGAATGCCAAGCGTGCTGAGGTGGCAAAGGCCAATGGCATCCCCATCCCAGGTACGCCCATTTTCTTTTACTCCTATTGAGTTAGCCATTAGATCAACTTGATCGGCTGTTGGCAATCCTGTCCCAGGTACTTGTGATTATCCATCCATTAAACTATTTGATTGGCTTTTGGCAATCCCGTCTCGAAAATAAATTTTTGTGAGCTTGTTGAAATAAGCCTGCTGGGTCAACTTATCAGGCATTCTGATCTTAGCCTCAACTCCTTAACCTGTAGGGTCGTTTTAAAACCATTTTCCTGTTTAGGTACCGCTCAATTATGCGGTTGCTTTTTACAAACTGCACGGCTCCCTGTCTGCACAGCTCCCTTGTCGAGCATTCTGCTATCGTCTTCTCCCCCTTATCAAGCATTCTGCTATCAGTCTGCACGGCTCCCTTGTTTGCATGGCTTTCTTGTCAAGCGCTCTGCTATCAAATAATTTGCAGAACTGACAAGTCAGCACTGCACATCTCGAAGGTATGGTGTGCTCTTAATGCTCGCCCATCGCTGCAGCCACAAATTAAGAGCTGCACTGCCCCCTGCTGTCACGCACTCTGCTGTCAATTGATGACGACAGTGTCAAAAAGCAGGCAACGTGAAAGTGTTGTAAAGCAGGCTGAGTGCTGCGCTGCTCTTCTTGTCACGCATTTTGCTGTCAATTGATGACGACAGTGTCAAAAAGCAGGCAACGTGAAAGTGTTGTAAAGCAGGCTGAGTGCTGCGCTGCTCTTCTTGTCACGCATTTTGCTGTCAATTGATGACGACAGTGTCAAAAA
>Ga0307945_1002178_pt1 | contig 15775 bp, 15 predicted proteins | sample OrgLakmetagen228_FD_201818 | JGI IMG/M metagenome (GOLD analysis project Ga0307945, IMG submission 201818) | Saline water microbial communities from Organic Lake, Antarctica - #228 | ecosystem: Environmental > Aquatic > Non-marine Saline and Alkaline > Saline | place: Antarctica: Organic Lake...
ATGGTCTTGGCAAATTAAAAGAGCATGCACCTCGTTCTGAACATGTTCATCTTCACCAGGACATTGGTCACATACGCAAGAACCATCTTCAAGCCACGCTGCTGCCTCAACTTTCAAAGTATGCGCATGCAAGCGGAATCTACTTATATTGCGCATAACATGTTTGGACAGATCAAGATGGAGATACCGTGGTACATTAATCGGCATACGCTCATTTCTAGAAAAAGGGATGGCAAATTAAGAATGATAGGTGGCCAGTTTGTTGATGTGCGTGTTGGGGTCCGCCAACTCAGCGTCTCTCCAAACACCTCTCATCCTATGCCTCAAACCTGCAGTAAACTCTTGCATGGGAATAGCACGCCCAGTTTGAACAGCTCGTACATATAACCCGCGCCCTTGCAGTCCTTAAAAAGCGCTCAGCAATTGAGCAGTCCAGCAGGCACTTGAACGAGGCTGTAATTTGAGATCAGCCTAGACTACCCTCCGCAAAGTGTCACTATTGGTATTAAGCATACTATTGAAAAGCTTGACAGCTGACCGAAACCAGTAGGATTGCAACGGTTCATGTCCACATTCTCGGAGTACAGCCCAATTAGTGGTAGACTGCTTCACACCTAACGTGCCCTTCAGAAAATGCAAATGAAGCGTAGACAGCGGGCTAGAGAACTCCCTGCCGGCCTGCAAGAAACCAGTACCCCATACTTGACTACCATACATGCCAGCAGGAATAACATACGTCTTAGGGAGCCACAAAGAAGTGTGTGGCTTGTCTGCCAAAGCGTGTTCACGCACAAATCTACGTATCTATAGGCAGAGGCAAGAAAAGGACGGGCCGCGTGTTCAGCAGACTTAGCCATATTTAAGACCCTGTAGAAAATCATGCCCAGATACCTAAACGAATCTTTAAGATGAAGGGTGGCACCGCCAACATCAAAAACAGGAACATTTTCACCCTCAGAGTTGAAGTGCACAACCTCGGATTTGGAAGTGTTGACAATAAGATGTTTATTCCTGGCGTACACAGCCAACCGACTCAGCATGATTTGCATATAACGGGGCTCATTAGTCAACAGAGTCAGATCATCTGCATACAACATGTGTGAGACGTGCACACCCGCGGTTCCGGTGACAGCCCCTGATACCTCCTCAGCAATGTCGTCAATATCGTTGATGTTAAGGGAAAAAAACAGGGGTGACAGGGGGCAGCCTTGTTATCTTGTTATACCCCACGAGTCGGATGCAAGCGAGCAGTCTTATCACCATCCTTCAGGACATACTCATCACGGTTGTACATGTCTTCAATCACAGACAGCAAAGGCGCAGGCTTGCGAGTACGCCTAAGGTGTTTCCATAGTGCCTCCCTTGGAATGGTGTCATAGGTTTGATTAAAACCAATGAAAGCAGCGTGCAACCTGGGTGACCAATTGGGTTTAATTGTTCGTGCAGCATGTTGTAAGTGCCGAAGAATGAACATGGGTTGCAAAGTGTTACGGCCTGGGTAAAAACCATATTGGGCGTCAGGGATCTGACCAGGTGCCACACACCACTCAGTAAGCAAAGGGCGAACAACATTGGCATACATACGGTACATAGTGCCACTGACAGCCAACATGCGGTAATTGTTGGGGTCCAAAAGGGGACCCTTCTTATACAGAGGGCTAAGCTTTGCTTGCTTTCAGCACGCAGGAATGCAGGCCTTGTCATACAGCAGATTGAACAACTGAGCAATGTAAGGCGTATCACCAGGACATTGATCACATAGTTACAACTTGGGGGGTTGTTTGGATGATCGGGGGTGACTTTCAGAGTTTACAGAGTTATTTCGCTTGCATCGTGAGATGCATAGGGCTCTGTCATTATTACCAAGGAGGACACAACAACTCAGAGAAACCAGAGAAACGGGAGAAAACTAAGGACTAAAATATAGAAAAGAGGTGAGGGAGGGGGGGAAGTATGCTAAAGAGAGAGTTGTGTTCTCCAAGGAATAAAAAGAATGGAGAAAGGAAGCAGAAACCGGAGAAAACCAGAAAGTGAGGACATCTCACTTTATGCTACACTACAAGAACCTGAGTTCAGATGTTTCACACTGAACTTCATAAGTTTACAGTCAAAACGTGTGACTGCTAGGCTGCCTATGTAAAAAATTGTGAAAATTGTTGTTGTAGCACCAGACTTGTAGCACCTGCAAATAAACCCTTGGAAAGGGAACAAAGGCACAACGCTGTTTGTGACAATGCAGCACTGACCAAAATCAGTGAACAATCAAGCATCTGCCAGGACCAACCGACCGCAATAAATTAAAGAGGGGGTGACTTTCAGCTGAGGAGGTTGTTTGGCTGATCGGCTGCAGACTGGTCTCAAACAGCCACAAATTAATCCATAAGGTAAGCTTGCATTGCTATATATGCCTCTGGGGGGCGCGCGTATGAGCAAAAGCTTGGAATAAGGTAAGGTAAGGTAAGGTTACATTGCTATACATGCCTCAGGGGGCATCTGAGCGGAAGCTTGAAAAAAAGTCTGTAACCATACCTAGCTAGAAAAAAGGGGAAATGCCTAAGAAACAAGAGAAAGAGGTGGAATGATAGAAGGAAAGCTGGAGAAAAAGACGAGAAGCTGGAAGCCAGAAAGGGAACTGAAGAATAACCGGCAGAAAAAGTTTGGTCTGCACAAAGAGTCTTGAAGCTTGGAATAAGCCTAACAAAACAAAAAAAGTGCTATTAAAATATCTAGACACTTAGCTACAAAAGAGGCCACACCATACATATCTGGCTGGTTCATGAAGGTCCTCAAACGAGTTGGGCTATCCTCATGAGGTGGGAATATATGCTGGCAGTGCTGTGTGCGGAGGCTAACAAGGTGTGTTATTGCGTACAGTCTAGCAAAGCTTGTTCTTCATCCTGAGCCGCGTGCCAGTCACATTTGTCACAGGTCCTGAGCTCGTTTACCAGGCCTTCTGTCCCTGTCATGACGCACACTTTGGACCAGAAAATCGTGGCAAGAAAGGCGAAGGCAAGAAAGTGCGCGGCTGAGATTGCTGTCTAAACGAATGTTTAAAGTAGAGAAGCAACCTGTTGGCTCGTGATCTTTTCAGTTATCCCACCAGCCAAGAAAAAGAAAGAAAAAGAATGCAGAGAAAGAGAAAAGAACGCAGATAGTGTGAACACTACCGGCATGGATTAGGAAAGGATGTTGTTGTGTGTTCTGCACCAGGTGGCACCCAATGGAAGAGAATGCAGAAAGCGTAAACACTATCGACATGGATTAGGAAAGGATGTTATTTAACCCACCAGCCGTGAGCATTCCCCAAAAATACACCATAATGTATGTAATAGTCCTCATCACTCTGCTGAAATGATGAACCTAATGTGTTGTCACATTACAAAGTTTTCTCCAGCCGCCAATGATACGTTTGTGTGGAGTGGGCTCAAACTGTTTCAAACTGGTAAACTCACAAGACCGTATGGCCGCATCCAAAAGCTGCTGAGTCGCAGGGAAATCTTCGAGCGCGAGCAGAACCTGATAAGTCCATGTATCACTTCTGTTTGCAAGAAGAAGGTCAGCCCGTGCAACTTTCTCAAGGAGAGGTTTGTTTGAAGAAAGCAAACAGAATCGTACTTGGTCCTGACCATCTGTAGATGAGATGAGTTTGTTTCACAAAGTCCTCAGCTTGAAAGTATGGCTGCAGAAGGGATGTATGATGTATCCCAAACACGAACATCAAAGAAACAGGAAAAGAAAGGCTGGAGGAGGTTAAGAAACCCAGCTTGATTTAGGGAAGGAGGCACTTGCCAGCGTCTTGTGACAGCCCCTCAGTCAGAATTAGGTGGAAATCAAATCGAAGGCTGTCATCAGCTCTTACTATAACCCTCTACGCACACCATATGCATCCTTCTGGGAGTGGATGGCACCATCTACAACACTCACACATTGGAGCCATTCAAGGACTTGATCTGTAAAGAGTTAAAAGCTTGCTTCCAAGCTCTCCATGTCCATTCTGTTAAATACGCTGCTGAACTTGTCCATACCAGACGTGCCCTTTCCAGACAGGCTCTCTAGAATCCTGCTATGTCTGCATAAATATAAATAGCAGCGAACGGCTGGCTATGCAAAATCTTCAAATTCCCAATACAGCTGAAACCAGGTTTGTACCAAAATTTCTGTACGTCTTGTTCAATAGGCCAGATGGCCAATCTTATTTCTTATTTATTCCTTATCTCCGGAATTTGTTAGATTTGGCAATCAATTGGCAACATTTGAGCATGCTAAGAGGTACCATTAGAAGGGATCCTTAAGAGACCCTGTACTGTATAAGGTCTCTGCGTCTATTTGCTCGCCTAGTCATATTAACGCACAGGTTGCCTCTTTAGATTAATTTGTGATGAGGACCACCTTTCGACCATGCTCTGGAATGGTCACCCAAGCCACGTTGTTAGAGTGTTGTATAGGCTTGCATCTCAGCTGTGCAGCAATACCGTCTTGCATCCACGCACATGACACAAAGCCTGTGTGTACAAAGGACCATCATACGTCCGAGCCACTTTCTCTGCTGACTGGTTTCAAATTGACTCGATTGACAGAAATTTGGAGAGGGAAAGCTGGTTGATGGATGGCAGAGGTTTGGATTCGGTTGTCTGAAGTAGTAGGTTGAAAGAGGGCATGGTTTTTGCAGTGGCTCTTACAGCAGCTGGTTGTTTAGATGTTGTGATGTTGAGAAGTCTGGTGGATTGTATGGATTTCGATAAGGGATTGTGTGATTTGTAGCAACGGCTCTTACAGCAGCTGGTGATTGAAGTTGAGAAAGTCGTACGAAGTTGAGGAGTTGAAATATTTGGAGCTGGAATTCGGTGGTTGAATGTTTGGTAGCAAAAAGTTGCTATTCTTGAGGCCGTTTTACGTGCTCCCTATTTCACTGGAATAAACAGTTAATTTTACACCTTCTACAATCATGCTGTCATACTGCACAACATCATCCTTTGCACATTTTCCAGGCTTGTTACACAAGCCTCTTAGATTAGGGGGGTATTAGTTGTCGTTCTGAGTCTTATACTTTGCAGTGACGGTGATTTGATCTGACAACTGTGTTGCTAGATTTGTCCACACCAGACGTGCCCTTCCCAGCTCCCCTATTATCAACTTTCATCCGGAGCTGGTCTCAGGTCAAGCCTGCAACCCTCCTGATCCCACTGACAGTGCGAATCACATACTCTTTGGTTGCCGACACACCAAAATGAGGAATGTGCTAATTAATGAACTCATAATATGGTGATTGTGCCGATAGTCCAAGCCCTAAAAAAGGGACCATGCGTTGCCAACCAAATTGTACACACTGACATAGGCAGTGCAGATAATCTAGCAGAACAGGGCCTAGATCTTAGAAACACTGCCAACAAAACACTGCCCTGTTGGTTGCTACCAAACCTAACAATAATGCGTGCTTTGAAAGCCTCTTTTTGTCCTGACGCTATCCTACTTTTACCTAATACTGTATGCCCTTCTCAGGTAACCACCCGCAGCTCAGATTTTCAGCAGCTTGCTAGTAAAGACAAGATACTGAGTCCAAACCAGTGGGAGGTTCATCTGATTGAGTTTAATTATGTGAAGACACTAAGCCTGATCCTAAATTTTAAAAAGCATAAGCACAGCACTGCTTGCCCACATAGACAGGGATATAGGGATGTCAAGCTCCACGTGATTCTTGTTGGGGTAATGGGTACTATTTACAAAGACCATACAGACAAATTCTGACAGACCTCAACCTGGATTGCCATAAGATTTAACAAATAGCTGACATACAAACTGAATGAGCACTCCATCAGACATGCATCTACACTCATAAAAACAAGATTGCACTGCAATACAACTTGAACAACAACAGTCAAGGTGTGGGTCTGGGTGCCACGGCACACAAAACCCCTGACCCATACTAGGTATTTCGTGTGTTAGCACAGTGGGGGGTTGTCTGGTGCGGGCATCTACGTAACCCCCTCCCTTAATCATGCTGGCTGTGTCATCGGTCATCTCACTAACAGCGGAGTCTTTTCTTTTCTTTTTTTGTGTTCTTGTTGTTTTTCTTTAGAAAGGGTCCTAGAGAGCACCTGCATCGTTTAAGGTCTCTGGTTTTGTTTGCCTACTAGTCATATTAAGTTAATATGACGTTGAACGTGAAACACAATGAGACCAAGGATGTCTGAGTAAATGGTCCCAGCTCCGGTCCCGGGGCAGCGGTATGGCAACCAATCAAGGATGAGTAGCACTAGTAGATACAGACACACGCACACAAACATAAGCAGAGAGTGCACAGGTGTAGGTATGCAAAACTGGTAGAAGCAGGAGTCCTTCCTATTACTTCTGCTTCTTCTGCTTCTGCTGCTTCTGCAGCTTCAGCTTTGGTCAAGCCGTCTGCTCCTTGTTTGCGTGCCCTTTCACCTTCAGGGGTGACTGCTTTTTGGTGTTCATCTTACCTGTGCGCATGAGTGGGTGCAAGCGTGAGACTTTTCAGTTTTCTATTTCTATAGCAATGTAGCTCTAAAATCGATCGGCATATGCACCACGGAGTACACTAAAAGCTACCAATGACAGCTGCATGATAAGTACGGGGTAGCCTCACACGCGATGCTGAAAAGTTGGCAAAGCCTTTTGCTATGAGAACTGGCAACTTGTGTGTGCTTTGTGCGCGCTTATAAACTCTCAGTACTCAGCAACAAGTTGCATACACCAGCACACAAAATCAAAACATTTGAAGGCTACTCACCCAGGTTGGTAGCAGCCAATGAGTTTCCACGCTCTGTTTTCCCCTCAAGGTCCATGCGCTTCTGCCCTGTGTGTGGATGAAGGAGGGGCACGGATAAAATGAAAGTGGGTGTATGTGGAGGTTGGCTTATTCCGTGGGGCTGCTTGAAGGCGAGGAATCTTCAAAGAAAAATGTGCGCTACTGTTTCAGTCACCTCCCAGCACTCAGATGTTGCATAGACCTCGTCTTTTCAGCACACAAAATCAAAACATTTGAAGGCTACTCACCCAGGTTGGTAGCAGCCAATGAGTTTCCACGCTCTGTTTTCCCCTCAAGGGCCATGGACTTCTGTCCACCGCTGCTGCCTGCAAAAAAACGCTGGTAGTGCTCCGTTCGTGATCACAATAACCTTCTAACAGGCTATTATTTCCAAGCTCGAGCACAAGTTAACGATCAAGGCATCAAAGGCTTTTGAGTCTGACTATGAACTGACTTCTGTCTGACTTTCTGATTTTCTAAAAGCGTGCGTACCCTTCTTTGTGAATTTCGTGCATCAAAAGCATGGGCACTGCTGCCTGTGCACGCAAACACACATCCACACCATGCTCATTTCTCTCGCTCAGACAGAAAAGGGGGGCACTCACCCTGATGATGCCATTCTTACAAGATTTTGAGCCTTTGATGTTAGTTTCCAAACAAAAGGAGTGAAGCTGTCAGCTGTTGTTTCCACGCACAAACCAAAGACCAAGACATGATGACCATTTGTGAACTATGAACTGACTTCTCTCTAAAATTTTAAAAATTGATGTGATGAGAGCAGGAGCACAATTTTCTGTAAATTTGTGAATTTGTTTTCAACCACATGCAACAGATTGGTTTCCTTTGACAAGGCAACCTACCCAACTCACCCAGTTCTCTGAAGCTGGGGCCTTTTCCCCCAGGGAACTCTGCCTCAACCTCTTTAATGAATTCGTCCTGAAGCAAGGTGGAGATGGTTCTGAGGCCACGGATGGCTTTGCTTAGTGTGGAGGGGGCTCCTACGCTGCTCAAGTTGCAAGCAGCAACTTTCACAACGCTGAACTCAACATCAGCCATGGCGGCAGCCACTGCCTGCCCGCCCCTAGGATGAGCAAGTCAAGAACAAGACGAAAGAGTCATTCTGTGCGATTAAAGAGGATGTGCAAATCCCAAGAGCAGACAATATAAAAGCAAATACTAGTGATATTTCAGTGAGTACGCATACAATCCAGGTATAATCAGATCAAGTGCCACATTCAGATCAGTGCCATGGACAATCGACAGCTGAAAGAAATATACACGCACAAAGCTGAGCGTTATCAATGATAGCATACACACGTATTGTGCTTGAGAGGGAGGGTGTTTTAAGTGACAAATACACATGCAACTTCTCTTCAATGAACCTGCCCTCGGTTGTTGTAGGGCTCGAAGAATATGATGACCTTTTTCACACCAGCCGGTGTGTGGCTCATCATGGTTTCACAGTGTGTTGCAGATGACTGCAGGCAGTAGACAAGTAGGTAGACCTCAGTAAGAGATTGCAGCATGTCTCAAAAAAAGGAAACCAAATGAGTGGCCTCTGTACTTATGTGTCATAGCTGCCAGCTCATGAGATCTGAAGACATAATTATTTTTTGCACATGATTCAATGGGCTGCCTAACCTGGACGCCTTAAGGTCATCAATGACCCAAATGAAGCAAGCTTGTAGTCATTGCTTCCCCCGCGGTGTGGTGGGAGGAAGCCAAACCTGCAGCAAGAATTCAAATCTGGTTGGCATATTGTAGTTAAAACAACTCTTGAAGCAACAACCTAAGATGAGACATAGATCTGAGAAAATGCTTTGTGCATACTGTGTTCTGTGTGTGCGCGCTCATCCACCAATCTGTATGTGTGCAGTGTTTGTGAGCAAAGAGACACACTCACAGGTCACCCAAAATGACGCGCTTCTTGCGTTTCAGGACGCGCACAAACGCGTGCTGGAGTCGGCTCATGATGGCCTTGGTCTCTGACCACGCGGAGTCTGACAGTGCTGCGTCAGACACTTTGTTGTCCCGTGTGATCCGAGGGCGCGCGGCCAGGAGGAGGAACTGCACTTCAGTCATCTTTTTTCTAATTATTTATTTATTGAGATTTCTGGCCGGCGTAGTTAATGCCGCTGTTATAAATTATTATTTTACGGCTTAGTGGCGTTATGTGCATTATGTTCCCAGATGCGAGCACAGGTCTGCATGGAGCAGTGTGATCTGCCTTGCTGTGCGCGTGGAAAATCAAGTTGCTGAGAGGTACACCACAATATGTGGGTGCAAGAAGATAGCGCGCACCAGTGCTGAGAAGGCGCAAGAAAGCAGGATAACAAAAACCGGAAGCATTTTCAAGTTGCTATTGTATATGGTATTAGGGTTTTGTAATGTTCTCTCACACGAGTTGTGACAGGAGATACGAACAATTTATTTTTCTAGTTATTTATTTATTTATGCTGCCTCGCGCCGCTACACTTTCAGTACTATTTTCTTGTTTCTATTTTGATTTCTTCCATGCCCATTCCCGGTAGCGGCAACAATGAACCAAAAGCACTCATTATATAACCGATGCAGCCCGCCCTACTGCACAGGCATGGCGTTGAATCAGGTCAGAAACAAATGAGCATTATAACGACACACACAAACACACTTTCATACACCTCTCACCACGCACACATACATGAACACAGGCACTCACACACACATACACACAGTCTCGCTCTTCTGCTGGATGGCTTTTCCACCTTAGACTCCTCGGAATCGCCCTTTCTTGTTCCAAAGGCACCACAACGTGTTGGTTGTCATGCTGAGTCTTACACTTTGTGACATTTTTTTGATCTGACATCCTTTTCCTTATTTACTGTGAGGAACGTCCGTAAAGAACGTCTTTTTTCTGTCTTCTCTCTTAGCAATCATTATGATATGCATGCAACATGAACATCTGCAGATTATTTGTGTGTATAGTGCTTAGAGGCGTGCTTACATGCTTGCGGAAGCAGCAGAGTCTTCAGCAGAGTCTAAACCCAACAAACACGTATCAACCTAGGTCTGCCAATAATGCAAGAAGAGTTGCCTGTGATAACCTAGCACATGGCGCTGCCGCAGCAAATCCAAGAAAAAGAACGCAGATAGTGTTAACACTACCGGCATGGACAAAAAAAGGATGTTGTTTTGTGTTCTGCACCACTTAATGGATGCAGAGACACACACCATCCCACCTGGAGAACAGTGATAAGAGAAGTTTTTGGGGATCAGGTGGTTGGGAGGCAGAGGCCTGCACACCACCATGAGTACTGCTCAGATATCCTTGGGGGTTGTGTTCAATGTCTCGTCTTATCTGTATGAGTTTGGTTGCGGATCTGATTGCATGTACTTTTTCCATGAGTGCTGTGGCATGTAGACCAGTAACTCCGAGGCTGTGTGGAGTGGGTTCCTCGTGTGGCTGCTGTAACTGGTGCCTGTTGATCCTAGCAGGATGGTGTGAAGGGTTTTGCGGTGTCCGAGTAAGTGAGGCATTAGCAGCTTCTGTTCTCGTGCCTTTTCTTCTTGTTGAGTAGGGGAAGCGTCTACACAGTACTTAAGTTCAATTGAATGATTGTCGCGTTTGTTTGGTTGTATGTCTCCTGGTTTCATAGCCAAGGGGTATGGATCGGCAGCGCCATCTGCTAGGTTGTCACGGGCAACTCTTCTTGCATTATTGGCAGACCTCGTTTGATCCGTGTTTTTCGAGTTTCATTTGGGGCGTGGTTGTTGTGTCGGATTAATTATGGTTGCATCTGGCTGCTAAAATTGCGCCGCTGATGTGCATTGATTGAGATTGGAAGGTAAGAGCCAGATTGGAAACACTCCTATCTGTGTCTCCTTGGAAGGGCGTATAATGCCTTGTTGTACCACTGTTGCACGACTCTCTATGTCTGCTTGTGCTAGCAGGCATGCACCCTTGTTTCTCCTTTTTGGATCGCTTTTAGAATCATTCGTCCAGCAGCATTGTGCCTATTAATAATCGTTCTATTTATATTGGGATGACTTCAGCCTGACAGCATGTGGTAGGTGTCGTCTAGCTTTTGGCAGGTGGGGCAGATTGATGGGCCTTCTGCATGGTTGCACTGAGCGGCACGCCTTTGGTTGTGTAAATCTGTGCGGCAGAGCATGGCAATTTTCTTTTCTCCAAAGGTGGCACCTGCATTTTCCCAAAATGAGTTACTTGTGTCTTTCTCGACAATGCCTTCCTTAAACAGTTCTTGGTATTTTGTCTAGTACTTCGTGGACTGATGGTTTGAAACATTTTTTTGATTTAGGACCTAGTTCAATGTTTGTGTTAAACGTGCATGTGTGCTTTTACAGCATCCAGATCTGAGAAAATGGAGAGCCATTCTGCTGGAGGCCCTACTTGATAGGTACTAAGAGTATCTGGTAGGCAAGCTGGGGGAGGGTTTTCCACCCTTGCTGGCCAAAATATGGATGAATGGGGATGGGCGTCAGTGTTAATGTGGATAAATGGCCACTTGTTATTCCGCAGAGCATTTTGCGATGGCATCAGCGACCACTATGTGTCAATGAGGTAGCGAGCCGGCTGTCCCCAGACGCTGCCCCAGTAGTTATTCACCAGAAAGGAACTCATTTACCAACTTAGATCTGCTGCAGAAGCAAGACAAGTGTGAGCTTTCCCAACAACGCCGCCAATTGAATGCACTCCCTCAGTAAAAGGGCCAAGACATCCCTCATTCTTGGTATCCTCAGTGCGACAGATGTTCAGCAACATGAAGTAAATGTGCCCAAAAACACACACATGATAATCCCCCCTCTTTGATTCAATGCGGTCGGCTGGTCCTGGCAGGTGCTTGATTGTTTTTACTGGTTTTATTCAGTGCTGCTACTATGTCACAAACAGCGTTGTGCCTTTTTCCCCTTTTTTTTGTAGGTGCTACAAGTCTTGGTGCTACAACAACAAGTATCACGTTTTTTACAAGTTTTACATACGCAGCCTAGCAGTTGCACGTTTTGACTGATGGCTTTATTTGTAAACTTTGAAAGAGCCAAGACACCATCTGCCCGAAGAGACACATGCATGCTACCTGATTGGAACTTCAATTCCCCAAACTAGCGAAGTCACTTTGTTGAAGCGGGGGTGCAGGGCGCGATCACGGGCATTCCCGATTTTAGAAAAAGAAAAAGAAAAAAAAGAACGCAAACAGTGAAAACCACTCCCCACATTAATAAGGAAAAGGAGCCACTTTGGTACCGAGTACCGTAAAGCTCCTCCACCGCAAAAAGGAAAGGGAAAATCAATGGGTCTCAAGAGGGTTGCAGGCTTGGCCTGAAACCGGCTCCTGATGAGAGTTGATAATAGTATTGGAAAGGGCATGTCTGGTATGGACAAGTTTAGCAGCAAAGTTCACAGAGTGCACATGAAGCTTGGAGGCAAGCTTTTTTACTCTTTGAGAATCAAGGCCCAGTTCCTTGAAAGGTTTCAGAGTGTGAGTGTTGTAGATGGTGCCACCCACACCCAAAAGGATGATGTGGAGAGTAACGAAGGCTCCTTGGAGAATGTTGCAGGGATCTTTGTGCTGTTCCTTTGCGGCGTTCAGCTGGTTCTGAGGTCTGGTGTCCTCACAGTACTTGATCTCGACGAGGTGGATGTCACGCCGAGATTTGATTGCTGAGGTCTTTAGGTCGATGCTGTCTGGGGTTGGTGGCTCTACTGGTGGCTGGCGGTGCTGCTGAGGTGCTCCCATTCTCCCTCAATTTCCCCCTGCCACTTCGAAGAACCCACCCTCCTACATTAGTTTGTTGTTTTTGTGTTTTTGCAGCGATGGGAGTAACCAGCACAAAATCTGGGCGACTGGAGGTAAATCTGTCATTATCTGGGAAGCGGGGTGGGAAGAGCCATTTGGGAACAATTTTACTTTCAGCTGTTTCAACATCTGGAGATTTTGCATGGTCATCCGTTCGTTGCTGCCTATATCTTTGGAGACAATGCATGATCCTAAGGAGCCTGTTTTGCTGATAGCCTTAAAGATCACGCGGCATGCTAAGTTGTGTCTTTTGGTGATCATGTTCCTTATTTGCGTGTGTTGGCACCCAGAGAGGATGTGCAGGGCACTGTCTACTTGTGGGCAGAGGGGGAAAGTTTGACTTGTTGAGAGTTTGAACAATACCGCATGTTTTTGATTATATAGGGTGCCTGTTCTGTATTTCATAATGATGCATTTGGTCTTAAAGGAAACATTGGATGATGTTAGGTAAGCATTGCTAGTGGCTCCATTGGCATTGACGTCCTTTATGAGGGTCTGGTAATATGCATGGTAGTTCGCTTCAGTTTGGCATTTCCCAATTTATGGAGAAAATGCATGTGTGCTTGAAGGGCGTCACGGTGGTTTGGTAGGTGCCAAAGCTTTGGGGGAGGAGAATGGGCCATGTTAGTTGTATGGGTATGATTATGGGTTTGTGTTTGGTTTTCTATGTCTTCTTTTGCAAGGCAGTGGATGTTGTAGAAGGGATTTCCCTCAGGGCCTGCTGTTCTGATGGAGGTGTCAGCAATGTCGGCGTAGGTGGTGGCTGACTTTTTAGCAAGGGCGTCGGCATGTTCATTACCAACAATACCGGCATGGGACTTTACTTTGAAGAAGTGGATGGGCGATGGTGATTGGCGGATTGCTTTAGCAATGGATTGAAGGACATCTCCTTGGATGTAGTGGCGATGGAGATTCGGGTGTGAGAGCTGCTTTTTGATTTGGTGCAGTGATGTAAGGCTGTCTGTGGCTATATGTGAGTAGCCGTGTGTAATTGCAGCTGCTATAGCTGCTAGCTCTGCACGTGAGATGGTGTTGGTTATATATACCCATGCCTTTTGGGTTTACTTAGTGGGAAACGTTTAGGTGAGGGTGCTGGTATACACCTGATCCGGTGTCTTCCCCTACTTCATTCTTTTGGAGGCTGCCATCAGTGTAGGTCCAATCCCGCCAATCTTTTACTTTACGGGTTAGGTTTTGGCTGGAGCTGTTTTGGGGTGCTTCGTCGATATTACAATCATGAGGTTGGAAAGTGCTAATCAGGGCACTTGTTTTATCTGGACCTTCTGGGGCTTGAGGGTGGTCATTGGGTAGCTTATTAAAATTTTTGATCCTGAGTCCGGAACCTAAGGCTGTTTGGTAGGGATGGTTATGGATGTTTTGAATTTCCCACTTTGCCTCAGGGATTTTTTTGGCAAGTTCTTTTAGCCAGTCTTTGTTGTGAGCATTGAGGCGGACTCTGCCCTTGGTGTTCCATATGGCAATGATCTTCAATTCCCATGAGTATTTGGAAAGTGGTATTTGTATGTTGTTCCAGAAGGGCACTTTTGCATGTTGGAGTTGGTCTGATGGGATGGTGCCCAGGAATTTACACATGTGTGGTATTTGCGGCAGAGTGAAGCATAGGGATTTGTGGTCATATTTTTATTCCAGGAAGGGAGGAGCATGAATGTGGCTGTTTCCTCTGTGCTGACAGCAGCAGAGTAGATGGCGTGTCTTGTTGCTAAGAGCATGGTGTTTTCATGGTAAATGGAATGGCAGATGGAGAACCCAGAAAAACGGGAGGAGAAGGCATTGGTGTTTGCCCCAAACATTTTGTCCCTTGGGTGCTCACTCCAGTAATGGGGGAATTTGGGGTCATGATCGAGGGGGGATGCCATTTTTTCTTTAGTGACCAGGGCCCACCTTTGAAAGGCGGCGGTGATGTGGGAGGGGAGTATCCGGGAGAAAGAGTCTTTGGTTTTTTTGTTCGCTAGGTTATCACAGGCAACTCTTCTTGCATTATTGGCAGACGTTTGATAGTTTGATACGTGTTTGTTGGGTTTCGTTTGGGGCGTGGTAACCCTTTCTCCCCCTTGCTTTTTTCCATTACGCACTTAAATGATGTTGACAGTTTGGCTAAAGGGATACAGGGCGCGCTTGCTAGTATTCCAAATCTTGCTGTCCGACACTGGGAGTCCCAGAACTGCTGTTTGCTGACGACCTCTCTCTGCTGTCCAATGACCAGCTGCAGTCCATGCTCAACAGGCTCAGAGTTTATGCTCACAGGAAATCTGACGGTGAACACACAAGAATCTGAGGTGATGTGCTTTAACTCCAGGTCTGACAGCCGCCTGCCTCCTCTCCATTATGACGGCATGCAACTATCCTACACCGACGCATTCAAATACCTGGGCATGGTGTGTGACAAAAAATCAATATGACCACTGCGGCTGATGCAGCATTGAGGCCCTTCACGGCTGGCACTTTCAGAGCCAAAAAGTTTGTACAAGAGAATGTCCTTACCAACAGGCTGCATGCTCACTTCTGGCTACTCAGAACCTATGCAATTCCTGCTAGCATGTACGCGAGCCAGATCTGGTCAACTCTATTCTTACAACAGGGCAAAGAGATGGACAACCCAGTTCAGAAGTGGCTGTTGACAGTGATAAAATGAATCCTTGCTGCTGACAGTGATAGAAAGACCTTGGGGTCAGGGACACTACTCCTTCTTGGTGCGTTATGCGAGAGTGTGACCTTGAGCCCCTACAATTTAACTGGTTTCGTGCCACAATGCGTCTTTACAATTATTCTCTGACCCAATGCAACAGCACTACTGCCAAACAAGTTGTACAAGTTGTAAAAATTGCCAAACAAGCTGCGGAACTGTAAACCTATTGATCTCAGTCGTTTTGTTGTGGACCTCAGAGAGACATTTGTAGTTTTGGATACCCTATACCGATATCTGCCCACGAGAGCACGACAGCAAATTTCTCACTTAAAACAGATGGTGTGCACCGCCCCCCAAAAAGGCTCTGGCTTCTCGTTCTCCCTACAGCCCTCCCAAATACATGTCCCTAGACCTCCCACAGAGTCCCTAGACCTCCCACAGATAAATAGAAAATTCTTGATTGAACACAGTTGGACGATACAATGGCTGGCAAGCAGAAAGGAAGCCCCTAGTCAACCCCCAAGCCCCTAGACAACCCCCCAACAACAACCCCCCCAACCACGC
>Ga0307945_1002181_pt1 | contig 15760 bp, 18 predicted proteins | sample OrgLakmetagen228_FD_201818 | JGI IMG/M metagenome (GOLD analysis project Ga0307945, IMG submission 201818) | Saline water microbial communities from Organic Lake, Antarctica - #228 | ecosystem: Environmental > Aquatic > Non-marine Saline and Alkaline > Saline | place: Antarctica: Organic Lake...
AAGTAATGTCGATCTAGTGTATACAAACAAGTAATGTTGATCTAGTGTATACAAACAAGTAATGTTGATCTAGTGTATACAAAAAATGTAATGTCGATCTAGTGTATACAATAATTCAACCATTCGCTATTGCATTGCAAGGTAACGCGAGCTCCAGCACACACCGGCAACTCAAACCGTCTTACTTGCATGACACACAAAACGCACACACTCATGTACAGGCAAACACACATCTGTCCTATGTTATACAAACGCAAACACTCTCATGCACGGCATACTTGTCACCAATTGCAGCGCCAATATGTTGTTTATCGATTGCAGCCTGTTCAAGAAGAACAGCACCCTCACCACGCACAAAGCATCACATGCACAGCACTTGCACAGAAGCACGCACACACACAGACGCACACACACGCACACAAACACAACAGGTAGCAGGCACGGTAGCAGGTGCCAATGACGGTAGCAGTGCTGATACACCCAGCCTTGCAACAGGTGTGTGGGTGTGCGTGTGTGTGTGTGTGTGTGTGTGTAAGAGCGTAATTGTGTAGATGTCATGTGGGCGTGGATACATGCATGTGTGTACATACCTACATGCGTGCGTGTGTGTGTGTGTGTGCGTGTGTGTGTTTGTGCGTATGTGTGCGTGTGTGTGTGCATATGCATGGGTGTGTGTATGTGCGTGTTTGTGTGGTACATGCTGTAGACAGTAAAGGTGTGGCAAGCATGGTGTGAGGAATATTATTGACATATATGCGTGTGGCTGTGTGTGCGTATGTGTGCGTATGTGTGTGTGCGTATGTGTGCGTTTGTGTTGTACGTGCTGCAGACTGTCAAGGTGTGGCATGTATGGTGTGAGGATTACAGTTGACATACGCATCTGCAGCATCACCTGGTTATTGCCGCTTGTAAACATACCCCCTTGCAATAACACGTGCTATCTGCCAGGCATGGTGTAAGGTAAAATATTTCACACATGCATCTGTGGCACCACCTTGTCATTGCCGTTTCCTTGGCATGAAACACTACTGTGACACCAAACCCCTGCAACAGTATGTGCTATCTGCCAGGTGTGAGGGTTACATTTGTGTGTGGGGTTATTGGGGCGGAGCCCCCCTAGGAGGATACCCCTTGTGTTCATTCCGGTTGCTGGTCCACCACGCTGGAAGAAAAAATATTTGAGCCTCTCAGGTCTCCCCATCACTCGCGGAACGCACTAGCTGTGGGTGATCTGTGACTTGACCCAAGATTAGCCACAGCAAATTGAACATGTGCGGTCAAATTGGGTATCTTTAAACTGCACAGGAGGTATATCAGAAGGTCTTGAAACAAATAAGTTGGAGTACCAAAATTGGCTGCGCATGAGATAGAGTGCTCACACACACACACACACACACACACACACACACACACACACACACACACACAGACACACACACACATACACACACATACACACACACGCACACACATACACACACTCTCCAGGACCAAAGCCCGCCCCTCTGGCGTGTAGGCTCCCACCACGAAATCATGACTGGCTGAAATAAAGAAGGCAACCAGTAGAAGCTTCAATAGAGAAAGCAGCGGTAGCCGCAGCAACCACAGCTGTCGGAAGGCAAGGGCATGCGTGTAGTGGAAGGTGAACGTGCACGTGTGCTGGTTTGCAATCTGCCAACTCCTTAGTGCACTTAATACACAGTGCAGATGTGAAGTCAAAGTTGAACCGTGCTTATTTTGTGCTTAGGTCAGAGAACTTGTGCCTTTTACTTTGTAGGTTGTTATACTCAAAGCTTCTGAAACACTTCAGAAGCTTCAAGTATAACAAGTGTGCAGTAATTACTGAGCATTGCTGGGATGCTGTATTGAGGCCTACTACATGTTCCCCTCCGCTCAACTTGGGGCGTTTGAAGGCTGTTGCTTCCTTGTGTGCTGCAACATACTTCACATCTTTGTGAAAGAACATGGACACTCTCTTGAACTTGCTTTGCTAAATGTCATCGCCTTACGTGTGCTCTGCATCCTGTATGTTTTCCTGCTTTCCTGTGCATTTTGTTCTTCAGGATAAACATAAGAAAGTTGAAGCAAATTGTCCTTCAACTTTCTTGAATTATCTTGTCACTGTGACCTGCCTCCATTTAATTCAGCATGACCTAGGCTGTGTACATCTTCAGTCAGACGGCTTCTTCCTTGTAATACGTAATACATGACAGCCTTTCTTCGCAACCATGCCCTGGTCATAAAAGAAAGAATAGCCTCATCTCTAGACTTTAACCCAGAGCTTCTCAAGAGTTCTGGACAGCCCATCCAAGAGAGATTTTGGTTCCAGAGCAGATGCATTCAAGGCAAGGCGTTCTCCACACAGTTCACTGGAATTTCTATCTGCCACCCGAGGTATGACGATAAGCACAACCTCAGGTTGATGTTGTGGATACCTCCATTAAAACAGAAAAATTTCTTCTACAGCATTTACTGGCTTGCATAAGAATACGAAGAACATCAAATTTGACAACATCAACCAAACTACAGCCCAGTCACGTACCTCAAGGCTCTGGTACATATCCAATTACCATGGCGCCTTACAAGCACACATGCACCCCCTCCACAAACTAGGAAATGCCAATATCATAGCAAACTACCATGAATACTATCATGCCTACAATGACCTACCAGACTACCAGACCCTTATCAGAAATGGCACTGCCAGTAGAGCCGCTAGCAACGCTTACCTAACAGCGCCCTATGTCCCTGTTAAAACCAAGTGCATCATTATGAAGTTCAGAACTGGAACCCTGTACAACCAAAAGCGTGCGGTATGGTTTAAGCACTCAATACGCCTTACTTGCCCCCTCTGCCCTTAACTAGAAAGTGCCCTACATATCCTTTTTGGATGCCAACACACGCAAATAAGAAATGTGACCACTGAGCGACACAACTTAGCTTGCAGCATGATCTTCATAGCCATCAGCAAGACAGGCTCCCTAGGTCCTGCTTAGTCTGCATGGATATAGGTAGCAGCGAACGGCTGGCTATGCAAAATCCACAGACTCCCAATGCAGCTGAAACTAGGTTTGTACCGAAGTGGATCTTTCCACCCCGCTTCTCAGACAAAAATAGGTTTATCTCCAGCCGTCCGGATGCTGTACTGGTTGCTCCCATCTCCGCGAAGACAAAAAAGCAACAGGCTAGCAATGAAGGAGGGTGGGTTCTTAGGAGTGGCAGGGGACAACTGAGGAAGAATGGAAGCACTTCAGCAGCGTTGCCAGCCGCCACTAGCAGATCCACCTTCCCCAGACAGCACCGACCCAAAGATCTTTATATTCTCCAACGTGACATTCATCTCATCGAGATCAAGAACTGTGAGGACACTAGACCGCAGAACCAACTGAGCACCGCGTAAGAACATCATAAAGGCCTCTGCTCCACCCTTCAAGGAGCCTCCATTACCCTTCACACCATCCCTTTGGGAGCAGGTGGCACCATCTACAACAATCATACGCTGGAGCCTTTGGGTCTTGAGTCTCAGAGTTAAGAAACTTGCTTCCAAGCTTCATGTTCATTCTGTCAATTACGCTGCCAATATCGTCCACACAGTTGTGTTCTTTCCAGCACTTTTATCAACTCTCATTAGGAGACGGTTTCAGGTCAAGCCTGCAGCCCTCCTGATCCCCATTGATTTTTATCTTTATCTTTTGGTGGAGTTTTATGGTACCCGGTACCAAAGTGGCTTCTTTTCCTTAATGTGGGGAGTGGTTTTTACTGCCTGCGTAGTTTTTCCAAGAGAAAAGGGCTAAGGCACTCAGCCACAAAAGAGGCAACACTGGAAGGCCAGAATAATGTGGCAAGAAAGGCGAAGGCAAGAGAATGTGCGGCTGAAATTGCAGGAAATGTCTAAGCGAAGGTAGGGCAACACAGGCTTGTGATTTCTTTTTCTGTTATCATATTACTAATTTCCGATGTGATATTAGCCAGGGACAATCCCCAAAGGTACACTAACAAGTGAGGAAGGTGCCGTGTCAACAAAATCACCACAGTAAATCCTGGAGGGACAAGCATCCACAAAACAATAAACAGAGCCGAGCTAGCAGAAAATGAACACACCCATATTGCGACAGACGGCGCTGGTGTATTATGGCAAAGCTTACTCTACCCCCAGCACATGAAACGGCATAAACGTGCCAAGATCCTACAAATCATTGAACACCACATCCAGCTATATAAAGACACCATCCATCTCTACAAGGTGAAAGCTCATGCTAGGGAATGAGTACGCAGATGCCATATGTGGCGTTCAACTCAAGCGCTAGTTCACACAAAGCAGCAGGATATTCTTTTGTAATATGGATTGAGATTTGCTGCGCCTCCTACAACGCTGCTCTCATGATGCTCTGCTGCTTTGTGCTGCCGAGCTTGTCGAGTGGGATTGTGTGTGTGTTTGGTGCTAGAGGCTGGCAGGGGCCTGATGTAGATCGCTTGCTTTTTATCTTCAATGCTTTGCTTCTCTCTTGCTTTGCTAGTTCCTTACCCTTTTTCTCTTGCGTATTGCCACTGACCTGTGTGTCTGGATTGACGGGCTCTGATGTATCTTTATCTCGGCATAGATTACAGAAGGGAGATTCACACGAAGTTTAGACAGTTGTAGACACAAATAACACCCTATAAAGTTCCTCACAGTGTGAGTCACACAGCACTTTTAAAATAGAACAAGGGAGGATTATATACAAAAGAAAGTTCTGGGAAAAGCAGGCTGGAACACTGTTGATTCAGTCATAGATCTCACACAAATTCACACGGAGAATTTCAACACTGGGCTTCATAAAACCTAATTCTGTAATAATGAAATCAATGACCTACTGCACTCAAAGCTGCGGCAGTAAACAGTACGCTGCAGCTAGGGCGTGTGACGTATCACAAAGTGCTCCGCAGAAAATTAAAGTGACCATGATATACGTACTAACACCAACACCCAACCCCATTCATCCGTATTCTGGCCAGCAAGGGTGGACAACCCTCCCCCAGCTTGCCTACCAGATACTCTTAAATGTCATGCTCTGCCGCTCAAATTTGATTTAACAACCAAAAGCGTGCCGCTCAGTGCAACCATATAAAAGGCCCACCAGTCTGCCCCATCTGCCAGAAGCTAGATGACACAAATCACATGCTGTCAGGCTGCAGTCATCCCATTACATATAAACGATTATTAACAGGCACAACGCTGCTGGACGAATGATTCTAAAAGCGATCCAACAAGGTACACAGGGTGCATGCCTGCTAGCACAAGCAGACGTAAGCAGTCGTGAAAAACGGTACGACAAGGCACTATACGCCCTTCAGAAAAGACACAGATATGAAGATTCCAACCTGGTTCTTACCTTCCAATCTCAATAATGCACAACAGCGGCGGAGATTAAAAAGCCAGATGCAACCATAGTTACTCCGACCCAGCAACCACGCCCCAAACGAAACCCAACAAATACGTATCACACTAGGTCTGCTGATAACAGAAGAAGAGTTGGCCTTAGTAATCTAACTGATGGCACTGCCTATCTATACTCCCTGGCTATAAAACCAAGAGACATACTACCAAACAAATGTGATACCGTACAGACTTGGGTTCAGTCCGCAGCCCCAAAAAAATATTTTAGTTTCACACTCCCGCATCATCCCCGCACCCTGGAAATATTTAATTTACACCAACCCCGCACAGGGACTTTTGCCTGACAGGCTCCAAAATACGCCAAAAATCCCCGTTTTTCAATCCCGCACCCCCAAAATAAATAGATATTTTTCGTGCGCGAGTCACCCCGCAGGGCAAAAAACGATATTTTTGCGCGGTGATATAAATTCTGTACGGTATACATTTTATCGAAATCAAGTACGGTGTAGACACTTCCCATACCCAACAAAAAGAAACACCACGAGAACAACACCTCGCTTCCTCGGACACTGTAAAGCCATTATCCTGCTAAAAGCAACAGGCACCATCTGCAGCAGCCACACAAGGAACCCACTCCACAGCCTCAGAGTTACTGGTCTACACGCCACGGCACTCATGAAAAATGAAGCCTACATGCAATCAAATCAGCAACAAAACTATACAGATGAGACAAGACATTGAACACCCCCCCCGAAGAAATGAGCAATACTCCTGGTGGTGTGCAGGCTTCTGCCTAACTACTTCATCCCCACTGAAAAGCCTTGTTATATTCGGCGGCTGAGCGTCGTGCAGGATTAGCACAAGGCCTCTGCACCATCACATACAAGGAGCATCCGTTACCCTTTACACCATCCTTTAGGGAGTGGGTGGCACCATCTACAGCAACCAGACACTGGATCCTCTCAAGGAGCTGGGTCTTTACTCTCAAGGAGATAAAAAACTTAAATTCATTTACATTCGGTCAGCTATGCTGCCAAGTGGCTTCTTTTTTTTAATCAAGGTGGGGAGTGGGTTTTCACTGCCTGCATTGTTTTTTCCTTTCCCTTTTTTCTTATCTTTTTTTCGTGTTATCCAGGCATTCAATTATGTAGGAAAACAAAACAACATCCTTTCCTAATCCATGTTCGTTAGTGTTGTTTACAGTACCTAAATTACTTGTCTCCCTGAGGGTCGGGAATAGTCCTCTTTTTCTTAATTGTTGTGGAGTGGTTTCCATCAATTAAAATACAGCATATTGTATTATCTACTCCATCAAAAATCATACAGATGAGACTGGTGGAATGCTTGACAAAAGATCATATAAACCCTAAAGTGCAGGCTTCTGCCTCCCAACCACCTGACCCCCACTTAAAAACTCCTCTTGTTTTTATTCCCCAGGTGGAATGTTGTCTCTGCATCCCTTGCGTGGTGCAGAACACAAAACAACATCTTAGGAAGTTCCTAATCCATGCAGGTAGTGTTTAAACTATCTGCATTCTTTTCCTTTTTCTTTTATAACTTACTTGAAGGCTGGACAGTTAGATTGGGTCCCCTGGAATGATTTAGGGCCCCAGTAGCTCGGGCGGGGTAGTCTTGAACAAGCTGTGTCAGAAGGACAGACTTAAAGCATGCTACAAGACAGAGGCACAGGTTGACCTGTCACATGAGAGTGAGTAGATTAGACGAAATCCGTCGATTACTTCACTAAAAATCAGGCCAGCCAAGCCCACCCCAAAAAAGGGGAATTAATGCCCCACTCCTAATATGCACATCTGAGGTCACACAGCGGGTTATAACCATGGATGTAACACTTCTGCATAAAAATAAATGGGTTTGGGGTAAAGGGTGTGAGCGGGGGGCTGGATTTGTGCCGTTTCCCTGCCAAATTAGCTAACTATAGTGACATGAGTGCAGAAGTGCATGTCCAAGCACAAATATTCCCCATTTTTTTGTTCCCAATTAGTTTTTAGGCCCAACCTTACCCATTGGGCAAAAAAAAGGGGGGCAAAATATTTGCTCCAAAGGACTTAGTGCGTGGGCTTGTTTGCAAGGCAAAATGTGCATTTTTTGGAAATCATGGAAGCACGGTGTTTGGACGCCATCTGAGTATCAGGTTGTTCAGTATAATCCCCAGGGGTGTTTTATCAAGTTTTATGGCCTGGGATGCTGGGGGTGGGCTGTGGTGGGCCTGCTAAGCTGTTTCAGAAGGCCCCACTTCGTAGTTTTATAGTTTTACAGTTAAGTAATCCATCGCAAAAATCGATTTGGGACGACTTGGACTGTGTCAGGTTTCCCTGCCAAAAGTGGGGTCAAACGGGGTCCAAAACCGGAACTTCACCCCAGACCCATGGACCTTACCCAAAATGTCGGAAATATTATTTAGAACACCCCTGATTTTTTCCGGCACCGGGGAGGAGCTTTTGGAAATCGACCTTTTGGCAGGGATTTCCACCCAGGTCCACCCTGCCCACCTGGGCGCCTCCCGCCAAAAAACTGAATGTGCAGGGGTGCTTACATATATGTAACTAAGGGTCCTGGATACTTATATGTATTTTTCTGCATTGGTGCAAAACTTTTGGCAGGAATGGCTGACCTGATTAAAAAGGGTGATTTTTTCCTTGAGACCTAAGGCAGAGGTCACGGAATTTTTGCGGCTCGCATTGCGAGAACCCTCACTGCAAGTTAAGACCACGAAGACAGTATGGCGGGCTAGATCCTGCAAAAAATGCAGGGGGGTCTCGAACTTGCTTTACAGCTCCTTCAGGAAGCTGTGGGATATATATATATATATATATTGATGAAAGAAATTTTATTATACTTTAACATATATCCTGCCAACTGATTTTCCATCTTCACATAAAAAGCGAGAGTCCCAGAGTGAATCCCTTTCCCAACATTCAAATATTTATCGAATCCTTTTAAAGCACTCGTGTCCCGCAAAGCAGCCAGTTTGCTTCCGCTGATGCAGTAAACCCAAAGCCAGGCAGCAGCCAGCCCCCCCAAGCGGACAGGGAGCACCACCACCTCAGCCATGACAAGCACGAGCAACATGTACGCGATGCTCGGAGGAGAGGAGGGGGAAGTTGATCCGCAGCAGCTGGCAAAGGCACATGCGAAGGCTGAGAAAGCTGCAGCAGCAGCAGCTGCTGCTGCTGCGCCCGCGGCAGAAGAGCCCAAAGCATTTGCCGGAAAGCAAGGTGTGTGTGTGTGTGTGTGTGTTTGTCTCTCCATTGTGTGTGTGTTTGTGTGTGCAGATGCTGCAAAAGTAGGAGCAGTCGGCAACTCATCATCCCCCCAATGTGAACAGGCAAGGCCGATGCTGGACCTCGTGGCGATGCCGGACGTGGTGGCCGTGGAGAGCGCGGCGGCAGGGGCAGGGACAACAACGGCGGTCGGGGTGGCAGGGACAACAACCGACGCGGGGACCAGAACGGTGGTGGCCTAGCCACCGGGGGTGCCGACTGGGATACCGCTGCGCCTGCTGCGGGGGATGAGGGCGCCCGCGGAGGAAGGGGCGGAGGTGGCGGGCGGGGTGGTGGTGGCCGCGGTGGGGGTCGCGGAGGAGGGGGCGGTGGACCCAAGAAGCACGACTTCGAGCGCCACGACGGCACAGGACGCGGGTGAGAGTGGCAGCAACAGAGAGTAAAAGGGGGAGGTGCAGTCCAAGTGCTCCAAGCATGCTTGATGGTGCAGTCACGCAACTTTGATTCATCTGTCCTCCGCTGTTGCAATACTCCCGCCCTTCTGCTTGTCTGCATATTTGCACACATGCATGCTGGAATACTATGTTGCACAAGAGCACACAAACATGCACACACAAACACAACCACCTCCCCTTTCTTTTCCCTCCCTCTCCCACGCAGCCACGAGGTAGAAAAGCGCGGTGGCGCTGGCAAAGGCAACTGGGGGACTGCTGCCGACGAAATTGAGGCGTGAGTACTGCTGCAGCTTGTGTTATGCAGACCGCGTGATGGTCGGGGAATCGGGGAAGAAAAGTGTGGGCATTTGATTTCGCACACCTCTCCATGTAAAAGGAACACATCACAAACCCACTCACTCGCGCAGCGTGGCCAAGGAGGAGCCCTTCGGTGGCAAAATTGAGGACGAAGCTGCCCCTGTTGAGGGCGAGGAGGCTGCTGCTCCGCCTGCCGAACCCAAGGAGGAGGAGAAGCCGGTGTGTGTGTGTGTGTGAGAGAGAGAGAGAGAGAGAGAGAGAGAGAGAGAGAGACGGGTGGTATATAGAGTTGCGCCCATTGGAATGATTGTGAGATTTAACTAATGTGCTAGCTACCTCACACAAACACACACACACATGCTGGTTTGTGCACACAACCTATTTTCTGCAGCTTTTAAAGTACTGCCTCAGCGCATCAAGAACACACCAATTTCATTGAACACTGCCAGTGAACCTGCATTCATCAATGCCTTCTCCTTTCAACCCCCTGCGAACACCGTACGCCATCAATTTAGGAGATGACCCTTGAGGAGTACGAAGCTCAGCTGGCAGAGAAAAAGGCCAACTTGAACAAGCTGCGTGAGGCTAAGCCTGTTAACACCACTGAAGAATTCAAGGGCATGAAGGTAAATTAACAGACACGCGCACACACACACAAACACGCGCACACACACGCACGCACACACACACACATACAAAGTCTTGTTCCTGCTTGTTTACATGTAAATGCACTAGTAAGTATGCACACTCACTCACACCAGTGTTTTTCCAGTCAATATACTTTATTGGTCGATATGAATACATGGGTTTCCACTTTTAGAATTGAGATGAAATTAAGCTTTTGGTGGTGTTGAGGAGCTCCTGTGTAAATGGTTCTATGGCCTTCAAAGGCGTTCCACACTACAGATTCCAAAGATTCTCCAGATTTTTTATATCATTTAAACATCATGTTTAAACCAAAAAAGGCCTCAGTGCTAGGTTAGGGGAGTGGGTTAAGTTAGCAGAGCTGGTGATGGTGATGGTGCCAGGGTCAGTTGAGGATGAGTGCATGTTCAGCACCCTCAAGTACATTCGTGACCCACAACGCAACTTGCTTCAAACACAGCACTTAAAAAACTCCCCTGCACTAACCCCTAAACCCTAAGTGCTGCGCTCGAGGGTTTAGAAGCCCGTTAGCATGGAGGATTTCCCATACTCAGCTGTTTTGGAGTGGTTCAGTGCAAAGAAATGCCATGGAATTGTTTAGGTAAAGGACTCAGTTAGAAGGACAGCTTTGGAGATAGTTCCAGACCAACCTTATTAAGTTGATGCAATACTTTCGGACCTAATGATTCACTTACATACACTACTCACTATTCACCATACCTGCGGCCTCCCGGTGGGCTGGAGCAGCAAAACAAAATCGATATGAGAACCCAATTTCTGAAATTCCCAGATTGGGGCGTGATATAAAATCACTCTTAAACACACACACATACACACACACACACATAGCATAGGCGTTACAAGTACGCATCTTGCATCGGTGTACCCCAGAGCAACAAAAGTGCGACCCTTAGTGCAATAACTTAAAAACTAATCCCTGCAACGGCGCTCCTCAAAACATTAACCCTATCTTATCACCGGAACTTTTGAAAGAGAGTGCTGCCTTTTAATTGCTAAGTTGTGCTTTTGTTGCTTAGTTACACTCCCAGAGGTGTCGGTGTGAATAAACATGCCAACACAGTTCCTCCCTTTCGCACGTGTAGATGCAGCTAGGATACCCAGACCCTGTGTATCCAAGCTCAGCAAAAAGTTGGCGTGTGAGTTGACACCCCCATTGTTGTTCAATTTGCTCAGGCTTACGAGCGCAAAGTCACTGAGGAGGCTGTGCCAGGCCTGGAGCTCAGCAAGAAAAAGGAGCAGAAGGCCAAGGAGGAGAAGGCCGAGAGGGAGAAGCCTAAGAAGCAGGTGAATTTGCAAAAAAGGATACAGAGGTGGATGTTAACATGGCTGTGCTTTCCTGCTAAATTACTTTCTCTGCTGTACGAGCTTCTTGCAATAATGCTTAGCAAACCAAGCAGACCCAATTTGTGAATGGTTGCAAGATAAACAATTACCTTCAGTGCGTGTGAAGAGCATGTGAAAAGCAGGAAGACTTCATTGTTGCCAAATGTGGTGCTGTGTGCACCCTTTACCACAGACAGCCATCATCACACCATGCCAAGGCCTAGGAATCCCTGTTCATGGCCTGAACTTGGCTGACAATGCTCCTGAGATGCCTTTCAGCATCGTGCAAGCCACCTTGCTACAAGTGTGCAGTGGCTGCTGCTCGAGGGGCTTCCCATTCTTCCCAACCAGACTGCTATAACATGGCCCTGGCCAGGTTCTGACGTAAATTGTACTTAAGACAGCACCAGGAGGAGTGTGGTGCTTATGGTATTGGAGACGTTCATGAATGTACGCTTCTGGAACACCCTCACAATCAGCACTACATTCAGTGCCGTGCCAGTATGTTGTACGGTACAGTTACGGTATGGTACGGTACGATTAGACCACATTTACAGTAAATTACGGTACTTGGTGTAAAAGGCTGGAAATTGCCTATTTTTTGCAGCAAAGGGTCATTTCGGCTCTTTTTCCAAAACACCAATGTTGTGACTTACATATCTCCAATGTCAAATCTAAGATGCTTTTCTAAGAGGAAAAGCACACAAAAAATTTAAGGTGAATAAGCAAAGGAATCAGCTCTGACTGGGAATTGAACCCAGGACCTCCTTTTTCCCAGCTTAAGGCTTATGGGCCAGGCACTTTGCTGTGCTCCGTATGCGTACAGCCAGCAATTGCATTGGCGACTTCAGTGCCTGATTACTGTCTTGTCTTTATTCTGTTACTTAAGGCAACATGAAGAGGTCGACTTGTACTTGGTGGAATGTCCTTGAAGTGTTCTCATTGCCAGGCTGTGCGGGCAGTCCTGCAGTGTTGATGCAGGAAGGGCACAGATGACTATGCGGGGATGTAGCAAGGGTGCAGGATTCAATACAGCATTTCTGAAATTTGAAGTACAGGATAAATTCGAAGAGGTGTATTGTGATGAGTCTAAGCCTGGCGGTGCAAAAGCCAAATTTTGGGTTTTGTGTCGCGACGTTGCCCATGAACAAGCCACAAAAAGCATTTGTTTGTGACCCCTTTAGGACAGTTTTAAACGTAGTCTTTTGGAGCGTCAACCTGGTGTGCTCTCCTACAGTGCACCTGAGAGCTTCATGCATGTATCAGGCTTACGCTAAGAAGCACAAAGAGTTCATACATGTATCAGGCCTGCGCTAAGAAAGCACTAAGAGTTCATGCAGCCCTGCGCCCAAAACAAAGCAGACTTATACCTTTGATTTTAAGGTAACACAACCCAGATGTTGTAGCATTTTGCAAATATCAATTGTGATTACACGTTCACCAATCCAGTAACATTGCTGTAAAGGAAAAAATTATGCAGTGCTTTACTCTTGCATTCTCCCTTTGTTCCTGCACAGAACGTCACCCTTGAGACTGGCTTCAAGATCGGTGAGGAGGCAGCATCCCGTGGGCCCCGGCCTGGTGGACGTGGTGGTGGCCGAGGTGGCGAGGGCGGTGGCCGTCGTGAGGACAGGTAAGCATTGTTGGGTCACGTCTTACCTTTAATCCGTTGATTTCTCTCGTTTTGGGCCTCTTGTGTGGTGTTTGTAAAATGTGGTCGTGAAGGTAAGGGTTGGGGCTCGGATTGGTGAAATCAGGTGCTTTAGGTGCCTCTTGACAGGAATTGACAGGTGCCGTTCATGATGCCGTGTTGAAGTCTTTTACGCTGTGTATGATTAGCCTGTGCTATCTGTGGAGGAAATTCACCTTCATGATATAGGATAATTGTGTGCGTCCTTGTGCAAAACACTATGTTCTTTCAGATTTTAATGATTTAGGATAATCGTGTGCGCCCTTGTGCAACATACTATGTTCTTCAACGTACTGCTCAACTGAGTGAAGTGGATAATGTGGGCGTGAAATTTGTGTAGGTATAGTTGACATGCCTGGCTGAAGCTTAAGCTTCCTTGGTAAGACCGCAAAACGTCTTGCAGCAGTCGTTTGCGCAGCAAATGTCGTTCTATGGCTTGTGAGATGCAACAATACAATGATACAAGCATATTTTGATACGTACCTGCTGCTGCTCAAGCTTTGCCCTATGCGTCCTGAACTTGTCAGCAATTTTTGCTTACTTGCCTGCTCATGTGTACATGGTATCTTATCTTTACCCCCTGCCTTGTAACGTGCTGTGCAGGCCTTTCCGTGAGGGCCGCAGCGGTAACCGTGAGGGTGGTGGCGGCCGTGGCGGTCGTGAGGGTGGCCGTGGTGGTGGAGGCCGCAGCGAAGGCCCTCGTCCAAACGGTGGCATGCGCACTGGTGGCGGTGGTGGCCGTGGTGGTGGAGGTCGTGGCGCGAACATTGCCATCGATGATCAGTCTGCCTTCCCTGCCCTGGGTTAAGCAGGCACTCCCCAAATCTGTGTGTGCGTGCAACGATGATGCACACACTGCGTGTGTCAGGCGAGCGTTACACTTGCACAGCCCTCTCCTGCGAGCTTTTGCAGCCACAGCAGCAGAAGGATCGTGCTGGAGTGAGCCTGCTGGTTTGCCACCCCTCCTCCCCCCTGTTTGCTTTGCTGTACATTTTCACGGCAGAAGCGGCATTGGAGCAGGACAGGTTGAACATGTCTGACTCCACTTCATTGGGAGTTCGGGTTTGTGCATGAGAAGGCAAGCATGTTCTGAGGTCATTTTGGATGCAACAAACTGTGAGACCCTAGGTGGGTAGTGTGCTTGTGTGTGCATAGAGGACAGTGTTTTGGGGTTTAATTATGTTGGTGTTGTAGTGCTTGCATAATCGGGCCACGCTCAGTAACAAAACGCAGCTACTGAGCAGGCAGCCACCTGCGCACCTAGTCAATACTGCTGAACCACCTCCTTGTGGTCCTTTTTCTCAGATATTCGGCAGGCTTTGCTTTTCTGTGTTAATTCTGATTCATTACTTGCCTCGCATTGTTAACTAGCTGACTACGTATGTGGATGGAGACAATGTGCAGAAGCAGCACGCATTTGATTTTCTGCTTGCGGCCTTCCTCTTGTTATTACTAACTGACAAAGATGGGGCCACAACAAATCCCTCAGCCAGCACCAATTAAAAAAGTCAGCAGCAAGCAAATAAGGTTTACAAGGTTTTACAAAAAAGGTCAAGGGGTTACAAGGATGGCCTACAGCCCGAGCCTCTGGCTGATGGCAATTGGCTGGTGAAACAAAATCAACCAGTGTCGTAAATTGAAACTAAATCTGACACAAACTTGAGGAGTCTGTATGAGTCTTGATTTAGGAATGCATTGATCTCAAAATCAGTGATACTGTGATGACAAGTTAAGAAAGGAATAAATTCAGAGCTTGAAGGAGCAAACACACGCAGAGTCTTAACATTCTTTCAAAAAGGTCTCTGTATCTCATGCGCAGCTCGCACACTTCAGCATTTCTTTCAAAAAGGTCTCTGTATCTCATGCGCAGCTCGCACACTTCAGCACACTTGCAAAAGAAAAGCACATGCTTCTCATCTTGAACTTCCCCACACTCACATTTATCACAAATGCTAGAACCACCATGCCATTTGCAAGACTCCACTCTCAAATGGTGTGCACGCAATCTGAACCTGCTGAAATTCCTCAAAACATGTTTGTCCAGATCCTTGTACAAGTAGGAGGGGATAGAAAATGGAGAACCTCTAGGACCACTCTCAGAAATCCCACACCACTTGTGATACGTTACTGCTTTTTTGTTTACTGCGCGAGGACATGAAAAATCAGCTTCCCTCCATACCTTCAAATGTCTGAAACGCAAATCGCAAATGAACTCTTACATGGGAACCTGTGTGGCTCTCAGCATTTTCTGTTTGAACATTGCACTACTTTGCAGTCCATTAAACGCATTCGAGACTTGAGCAGACCAGCAAGAACTATCAAAAGAAGCAAGATGCAAATCTGCCTTCAGCACACGACGTAGAGTCTCACTGTTGGAATCAAGCATGCTATTAAATAACCATTGAAGCACGGAACCAGAAAAATTGCAAGGGCTCCTGACCGCACTCTCTAAGCACCGCCCAATTTGTTGTGCTGTTCTTCACTCCAAGAATGCGCCTCAAGGAACACATACAGATGCCTCTTCTGTAACTGGCTACCAAATTCACTGCCTTCACTCAGATACACTGTGCCCCACACCTGACTCGCATACATCCCAGCAGGAATACCATACACCTTACGCTTCTCCCAGCACTCCCAATCAAACCAAACTGCATCCAGTTCACGTTTGAAAACACACCGAGCTTGGGCGCTGTGCAGACATGCCCACAGC
>Ga0307945_1002182_pt1 | contig 15758 bp, 19 predicted proteins | sample OrgLakmetagen228_FD_201818 | JGI IMG/M metagenome (GOLD analysis project Ga0307945, IMG submission 201818) | Saline water microbial communities from Organic Lake, Antarctica - #228 | ecosystem: Environmental > Aquatic > Non-marine Saline and Alkaline > Saline | place: Antarctica: Organic Lake...
AATTGAAACCGTGAGCCAGGGCATGCCTGGCCGCGAAGGGAGCCGGTGCCTAACTCGCCAGGAGCAGGTCGCAAGCTACAGCCGGGCCCTGGTTATGACTGCTGCCACGGCTACCACGCTGAGGGCGGCCGTGTTGCTCCGCCGTATGAGTCTTAGCCGCTCCCGAGTATTTCCGGGCGTGTGCACGATGGCACACGAAGGCGTTTTCCAGGGGGCACCACGCGGAGGTGCTCATACATCGCCCCCCTGTATGCAGCAATGCAGCAAAACCGAGTGGCTCCAGAAAAATACCAACAGTAATGAAAAAGTTTTCTTCCGTTCACATCTCACATATACAAAACATACACAACATGACGTTTGCCTCAACTTTTCCCCCCAGTTCCTTCTACAACATGCCATGTCCTCTGCATGCTACTTAGGTACACTCCTCTGATTTTCTTTCCAAATAGAACTGCTTTATAATGCTCTGCCTACTGAGCACTCTGTGTGCATATTGGGCAGGGCTCTCCAGCACTCCGCCCTGTGCTTGTTGCTTGTTAGAAGTACTTTTCTGCGACAGTACGTCCCCACCCTTGGCACTCCTCATCACAGCAATTCTAAGCTTCTACTACAATCTCCAATCGCCAACTCTAACCTTCAAGTAGCAGCCATAGTACAGCCGCAGCAGGTATAGCTAAATATCTTCTCCTTCGGGCTCCGGGTGCTGGTGTTTAACGTCTCCTCCCTCTCCACGCGAGAAGGAAGCAACGGCTCAAGGAACGCACCGAGGACAGGTCTGAGAAAGAGTGAGTTTGTTACAAGACAGCCATCTAAACTGGCAAAAAATCAGATAACCGTAAACCGTTGCTCACAAAATAAATCTCAGGGGAAATCACACGATTTGTCCATGCCACTGATTTTGCATGACAGCTCCACTCCAGAAACATCCAACCTCAAAATTTTCATACACCCTCACTTCTCAAATGGCACAAATGGTTAAATGGTTATTTACAGGCACAAGTCGAAGAGCTAGCTAGCTAGCGTTTCAAGGCCAGTGAAACTAAAAGGAACGTGCATAAGAGCATTGCAGTGCCAGCAGTTGCCACGTCAACAATGCCTGAATGGCACGTATTGCCTGATGGTACAATCCAACGCATGTGCCCTGCATCAAGCTCCACATTTCCTTTTAAGTGCGCACCAGCTGCATGTAACAACCAGCCTTCGTCTTGGTCCTCCCTGTCTTTCCCGCCTGTCCTACTTTTCCCATACTTACAGCAGGTCAAAACTAGTGGACACTTGATAACAGCATCCACTGTACCTGCAACAAAAAGATGACGGAAGTAATGGAAAACGACCAGTTTGGTACCAGGAAGTGGATTGCAAGAAGGGAGGCGCCAGCCGCAGGTGGTGAGCAGGATACCAAATTTAGTTGGAAACTTTGAGTCAACACGCGTAATTTAATTTATTAAGCTTCTGGGTACAACTTTTGGGAGGCGTGTTAAAAGTGGTAGGACCTACCAGAGCTCAACTGTCCCCACAAAGACGCTTTGTTGTTTAGGAATGGATCTTTGCAGCCGTTTAGGGCAGGATATCTAGCATGGACTGGGACAGCTGCTGCTAGCCATGCATCACCGCCAGGTGAATCACCCGCATTCAGGTGAGTTGTCAGGGTTATGGGCTGGCATAACGGCACAGGCCTGCGCCAATACAGCAGGATGCAGGTAGGCAGATGAGACAAGGAACCACCATCAAGCACGAGTGCATAGAAAGAGGGATGGCTTTATGTATGCTTGCATTTACATGCACGTAATCACTGTAAATGCAGCACCTCTCTAGTGCTCTCAACAGCAAACAGCGTGAAATACCACACAAGCCTTACATTTCTAAGTCAACCTGGCCATGCGCACGAAATGACACGTTACCTGCAAATATAAGCAATCCTTGCACAATGTTAACACAATGGCGTGTTTGCAAACCACGGATTCAATTTCGACAGCACTTTAGGGTGCTAGAAAACCATTGTGGTTCCAAGGTTAATTTCTTGTTTTTAGCCTTTAGGGAATTGTGCCTGTGTCGAAATAGTAATTAAATGCCATTAACAAAGATGAGGAAGGAAGTAGGGCCACATTGGCTTGTTCATGCTGTTATGTGCATCCCAAATTAGGCCACATAGAGTACTTAAATTTTCTGGACTGATGCAAATCTCCTAACACCCCACTGCATTATCTTCAATACAACCTGTATTCCGAAATGTATAAAATTTTTGCAATAAAGTCATGATGGAGAAAAACGCGTTACAAGCCTGTACGTGGTTCTTCAAAAACTGGGTTCAGTCGTTTATCACGTTTCCTCAAACCACCTTAATCGAAAGCAACGCCAAATTTGTTTATCTGAGGGGAAATGCCTAACTAAGAATTAGAGGCAATCATATGAGATATGAGCCTGCACAAATGCCACCAGCCGGTACAATTCATATTTGACTGACCACCAACTCAAGACGTTTCTGTTTACTGATAATAAGGTGAACAGATACTACTTACTTTGGGCTTTGCTCAGAGTATCCAATTCGTATGGGTCCACATGAACCTCTGCTGGAAGCTCCTGCACCAATATGACCTGCATGTGCGTTAAAACAAACATGACGTTATCCAGGCAATTACTAGAGAATACTAGCCCAGTCGTGGGAATACAAATATTTGTTTACAACATCAATCCTGACCTGAGCTACTTCACAGCCTGTTTCCCTGTTGATGCTATTAACATTTGTGGTGTATTCCAACACACGATGCGACCCATCCCTGAAAAAATGGAGAAGATGAGGTCAGGTCATGCCATCAATACATCGAGGGCCCTCGTTCACCAGCAAGATTTGCAGGAAGGCCGTTTGCGTTGCTTACCCACGAAGACTACTGCTAACGAGTTTGCTAGATATCTGGAAAAAGTGTCCCTGGCTTTGGAGAGCAGAAGAAATGTCTGCGGTAATAGCAAGCAGAAAAAGACGAACGTGACTGCTCATGTACAGTCATGGGAGTGCATGAGTAATGCTACGTGATACACATATGTTTCAGTACTTGCACACATGCGTGTGCATCTGTGCATATTTTTTATACAGTGGTTTGTGTGTGTATACATCAGTTGTTATGTCTATGTGTGTGTCTGTGTGTGCGTGTGTGTGTGTGTGTGTGTTTGTGTGTGTGTGTGTGTGTGTGTGTGTGTGTGTGTGTGTGTGTGTGTGTGTGTGTGTGTGTGTGTGTGCGCGCGCGCGTGCGCATGCGTGCGTGCGTGCGTGCGTGCGTGCTTGTGTGTGTGCGTGCATCTTTGCACTCACCTTGCAAGTGAGGCGTGTGTAAGCTGCTGGCTAAAATGCCAAATGCTGTAATGCAAACAGCTGTTAACATTGATTTCTATACATCCATATTTTGTTTTCTATACATTAAGAGGAAAAATAGTAACTTATTATAAGTTGAGGCCGGTTGCGGTGCGGCTTGAAATTCCGACAGCATATTAATTCGTTCGTTTTCTGTTAGGTAAATGAAAGTGCCTTAGATGTTGTACAGCCTCCTGCCGGAAATTTTAGCAGAGGGGCCAACTGAAAACAGGGCAGCTACCGTGCTCTGCGGCCTTGAGAGACCTCCGGTCCAAAAACCAAATGAGCCCAAAAGTTTGAGACCAGATTTACCGCTTGTAGTATGCACACCAAGTTTCAAGGCCGCCACTCAATAGTCGTAAAGAACCTGATTTTTTTATTTACTTATCCCTTAAACCTATCTAGATCGACATTATTCTCACAAGCTCAAGCCCGTATGGAATGCATTGATGTTGGGAAAACAGAATAAGCATCTCCTCTGCAGGTGCATGAGAAAACGACACGATACTTGATTCTGTTAAGGACAGTTTGCTCAACTTGTGTCGAAACGCTGAAATTTCAGGCAAAAGTAAGCCATGTATTTCACAGGCCAGACAAACCACTAATCCTCTATTGTTGCCCGTTGCGCACAACACATCTTCATATCTTCATGTAACAAACCTTTTGGAAAAAGATATTTGAAAGAGCTTGTTAGGTATTGTGACATTGTGACTGAAGTTCACCTCGTATCATTACGGCCTGTGCCTGTTGTGAAAATACAACTCTACGTCGCTTAAAATCCACTGCTCACCTTGTATTGCTAGCCCCTGCTAAATTATATGTAGGGTTGGCCAAAACCATACTATTTACGGCACCCTGTGCACCTTGTTGGATCGCTTTCAAAATCAATTGTCCAGCAATGCTATGTCTATTTATTACCATTTTATAGTGGGATAGCAGCCTGACAGCATGTGGTAGTATTATCTAGCTCTTGGTCAGTCTTTAAAAAGATTGCTTTGGGAGACAGGGACATTAACGACTGGTTTCACTCTAGATGCAATCTGATGTTGTTAACGGCTGGAGTTGATACGATCTGTGCGATTAACATACCTATAGTACAGGGCGGCATGTTTTACACAGTTATGGAAGTCAAGTTTTTGTGCACAAGTCAGAACAGAGTTATTATGTTGATTGCCAATTGATAAGCATTTTGAATTACAACTTACAAATCTCAGTCTCTATTAAAATATATGGCGCTCCCTGAATAAAGGCTCTCTAGCTCGCTAGAATGCCTGACAGTTGAGCCATAGCGAACATGGACATGCTGTTTGATGGGGAGGCCAATGAGGGAGTTGAAGTCCCAACTACCCTCAAGAGTGATGAGGAGCTGGCAAAGTACTCGGTATGCGTGTCTGAATTGGCATGTCTGTGCTACCGAACCACTGCATGAACAAGGCTTAGACCCGCGTGCACGCACGCCCTTCCCTTCTTCTATCCTAGGTTGATGAGCACCTCAGCGAACTTGAGAGGACCGTGCTATTCCTGAATGGAGGCCTGGGGAAACAGCAAAAACATGCCATTCTCAAGTAAGGTCCCTGTGTCCCTGCTTGCATCTCAGAAATTTCGACCTTTGGGGCACTTGCACCAACTAACGCTTTTTTCGCTTGCTGCCTGTTCAGCTTGCCGTCCGTCGTCAGGGGACGGGCAGCGTGGGAATCTGTCGCGGGGCCTCTGAAAACGGCATTGAACCGCCTCGATGCAGACGCACAGGTCTCGTTGTTATTTGCAATATCTTTGACTCGCATCAAATGTCGGTCTGCCAAAGAGCAAGCAAGAACACATTCACTCACACACACACACACACACACACACACACACACACACACACACACACACACACACACACACACGCACACACACTCACACTCTCACACTCACACACACACACACACACACACACACACATATACACACATACGCACACGCACATACAAAAGTATGCACGCATACACGCGCGCACACACACAAACACACACAATTGCATGAAATAGGCTCACATACACACATGCACACGCACATGTACACACACACACACAAGCACGCACCCGCACGCGGACACACATACACGAGCACACAAAACACAAAAACACACAAGTATGTACGCACGCGCACACACATACAGACAAGCATGCACGCATGCACACTTAAGTTACAAGAAGCACATGCACATGCACACACGCACAAACGCCATGCGCAACACACACACACACACACACACACACACACACCACCCCACACCATAGATCGAAGCAGCAGAGGCGTTTGTGCACATCATCCAGGACAGGCTCATGTCCCCAGCAGACTTGCAGGCCTGCCTACTGCCCACGGTAGTGAGGAATATCAACAAGGAGAAGTCAGAGGAGGTGAGAGGGAAGGAGGAGAAAACTTTAGAGAGAGAGAGAGAGAGAGAGAGAGAGAGAGAGAGAGAGAGAGAGAGAGTAGCACAGCAATCCCATGTCTGTGTATGACTCTCCGCTTCTTTATTGCTTACAGGAAACGGGGGCGTGGGTGAAGGCATTGTGCGAGCTGATACCGATGGTTGACAAGGAGGTGCTCAAGTCCCAAGTCATGTCCATGGCACTGTCCAAAGGACAGATGGAAGATAACGCCAACTCACGCATCATCTGTGCCCGCATCCTGGGCGCTTGTGCACCGTATTTGGTGAGTGGCTGAGTGGCTGCATTCGCTGGGCTATGTCGCATCACACAGTGGCCTTGCACAGCACATTTTGCAACACGCACACAAGCAGACGTGGTGCTCACACATATTTACACACACGCAAACACACACACACACGCACACACACATACACACACACGCAAACACACACACAAACACACACAGAGCAAGGAAGAGATTGAGCGTAACTTCTTCCAGAAAGCCATGGCGATGTGTCAAGACGTGGACAACACTGTGAGGCTCAGCATGTGTGAGCAGCTTGCAGCCATTGGCAGGGCGTGTGGGAAGGATGTGTCTCTCAGCAATCTTTTGTCGGAGCTCTTTGAGCTCTTGAAAGATGAAGAAATTAAGGTGGGTTAGTGCAGGATGTAATACAGCTGTAGCTTTCCATTGCTGCCTGTCTGACCATTCAAACATTGTACTCAGCCACATGCTTGAAAGGTGTCCTGCCTTAATAATGGCCCTGATCTTGTGATGGCACTCCCTCCACAGATCCAGGTTGCTGCGTACGAGGCCCTCATGTGCCTTCTAGATAGCATACCTCTTGAGCAACGGCGGCTCAGAGTCCTACCGGTAGTCCGCCAGCACTTGCAACCCTTCAGCTTAGACATCGTCATGCAACGCTGTGTGGCGCGGAACTTTGGAACTCTTTTGACAGGGGTGGGTTGAGACGTGGCTGGTCCTCCAGAAGACGTGAAGAGTGTTTCGTGAGGTGCATCGCCATCGTGCTTGTAGTCCCCAAATGTCTATCTATTGGAAACATGTGCTGTTGTTGAGGATGCCTTCTGGGCTGTAGGTCTATGACTGCATGTGTGCTACAGCCTTTGACTATTATGCCTTTGACTATTGTCTCTCCAGTCACGAGTCCTTGACCCGCCGCGTTCTCCTGCAGATGAAGAAAGAGCTAGAACGGGAAGACGTACTGTCTGTATACAGCTGCTACAAGCATTTTGCGAGCAAAGCAGACGTGGAACTGCGGAGGTGTTGTGCACAACAGCTGGGGTCACTGGTTAAGGTGACGTTTATGCATACTCATTGAGCTCACCCTAGCTTCTGAGCAGTTCGGTGAAGTTGACAAGGAATGGGAGCTGTATCTATCCCTGCTTGCGAGCTGCTGCTGCAGCTAAGATTAAAAAGGGGAATGTGAGTACAAACATCAATTTGCTTTCAGGCTGCCTCCTGTATCAATAATGCAGGTTGTCTGTAGCCAGAACCCAAATACTTTTGTGGAACAATTTGTTGACGCCTTCCAGCACCTTGCGTTGGATCCAGATGAGCAGGTGCGTACGCATCACCACAGGATTGTCAATTTCAATTCTGAGAGAATGGTTGTTGCTGCTGCTTAGCAATCCGACGCACACCTTTGACATTCAACCAGTCATCTCCTAGGGTTTAGGGTTTAAGCGACACACAAAGAGTGAAACACATAAACCATGGTCACATTCCAAAGAGGTCAGTATGTGCGCATATTGTGAGGACGTTTTGTCAAATGGTCTTGCTTCAGGTGCGGCTAAGCATTGCCACCCAGCTTCATGACATTGCGCGCTTCATCACCAAGGAACGCTGTGGCGCAGTGCTGACACGGCCATTAGTGTCTCTGCTGCGGGACGACAGCAGTACAGTGCAGGCGACGGTGCTCCCTATGCTGAACGTCACTTTGCATGTGGGTGGCAGTGTAAGAGGCTTCTAGGATACTGGCGTGAATTGAAGCAAGCATAAAACAGTGGCAAGCATACCTATGAAGCGCGTGTATGTCTGATCAGTTTAATAAAAAGTGTTTATATGTAATTAATGAACGTCTCCCTGCTTGGTTCGCAGCTAGGGTTGGCCAAAACCAAAATATATATCACACATGAGTAAATGAGTCTTATACGACTACGTACGTATGGTAACTTCCATGCTCAAAACACTTCATCACACCTCATTACACATACATGTATACAAAGCTATGTATGGTTCAGGCCAACTCTATTCTGTTCCTGCTTGCACGTGAACTTAGATGATTAAACTTAGAAGTGATTTAATATGTCAGTAAGCTGCCGCACCTCTCCTCAAATGATTGCACGAGCGTGTACCATTTGTGTACCATTTTCCCCTCATGTGCAGAGTTGGCCAAAAACGTACAAGTATACATACGGCCGTGTAAACAAAATTCGCCGTACTCGTATTTGTACGGCCGTATATTAGTTTTAGCCGGGTGTGTATATACGGTCTGAGTGGTCGAAAGCTACATTTAAATGGCCTTCGAGACCACAAACTCCCAAAGCTCCTGTTTTTAGGCGGATTACATTAATTTGTGTAAAGCTGTGTAACTCATGGAAGGGAATTCCTCACATGGGTTCGACAGCAGCCCCTGGTTCGACAGCAACGGGTTCAGCAGCAGATACAGAAGCAATAGAGTTTGAGTATGAGCAGAATTGCCTTAAAGGCATGCAAGCCAACTCCACTGAAGGTTTCCAGGACGGAGATGACGCAGGAACAGAAACGACACACTCTCTCGCATATGTGCATGCATGCACCCCCGCACGCGTGCACATACACACATAAGTGCACACATACCTGTGTGCACAGATGCGCACGCAAACACACAGGTGCAAACGTACACGCGTGCATGTACGAACCTCAGCACGCATGCAAATGCATACAACCATAAGCAAGCACAATCACACATGTGTACGTGCACACGCATGCACACGCACGCATGTGCATGCACGAACCCCAGCAGGCGCGCAAATGCACACGCACATGCACGCACTACACGCATGCACGCACGACACAAATAGACATGCATACACGCACGCACATGCACGAATCCCAGCACTTGTGCAAATGCACACGCACGCACTACACGCATGCACACATGCACACATTTACACACGTGCATACACAAATGGGCACTTTGATGGGGTGGGGGAAGAAGAGGGGTCTTGTGACAGTGACCATGTGTGCCTGTGTGCTTGTATGGGTTTCGACCTCTTTGGGCAAGCTTAGCTCCATGACTTTTTGTTTTGGTCAAAATAAATGGGTTACCAGATCAGAGCTCTTCAAGAGCTACAAAATGTCCCCCCTACTAATTCATTCTAATAGGGTCGAACTTTCACCATATGGTTTATACGTATCTATACAGTTTACACGGACGGCGTATATATAAGCTTACAGAAATACCTTATACAATTCACATGTATATACAGTTTACACGGACGGCGTATATATACGCTTACAGGAATTCCTCATACGGTCCTGGCCAACCCTACTCATGTGACAACCCTCACTCACATCCTTGTTCTCCTCATCACTCCTGCAGCACTTGAGCAGTGCCACAGACAGGCGGGAGCAATCTATTCACGAAGTCATGTGTGCATTGGTGGATATGGAGGCTAGCTGCGGCCGGAATTGGCGAATACAAGTATGCCCAGAGTCTCCTGCCTATCTAGTATGCTGACAGGCTCGAGTGACTTGTCCTTCATAGAGGCGATGAAGATGTAGCATTTGTTCTTGCTCTGGTGTGCATGCCCTTCTTAATTCCTAAACGTGCATGTCTTGCGCACCTTTCTTTCTAGGTCCATTTGGCCAGTGCCTTCCCTCGCTTCCATGAGGTGTTTAGCAGCGACCAGATCCATGACCACTTCCTCCCTATGGCATTCCGCTTCTTATCGCATTCAGCTGCAGCTGTGCGACCAGTGGCAGCAGAAGGCATTGCTTCCTTCTTTAGGTGTGTTTACAGATTGAATTGGGAGTGAATTCACAAGTAGTAGAGCTGGCCCCCTAACAGGGAATGAGTTTTTGGCTAAGTATTTGACATGCAGTTTTCCTTAACTGTACCTTCAACACACAACCTGCTGTTTGTTGCGCTTAATGTTGAACAAGCTGTACCACCCACCTCAACGCATCACCCTGCAGGCACATCAAAGGGGAAAGGCAGCGTGCAGACATATTCTTGCGCCTTGTGCGCGAGTTTGCACGAGGTCGCAGCTTCACGCAACGTGCAGCTTTTGGTGATGTCTGCTTTAGCATAGTGCGGATGTTCAGCTCGCGCTTTATCAAGGAATGGTTTTTTGACCTCATCTTGGACCTGCTGTACGACTCAGTGCCCAACATCAGGTTACAGGTACAAAATACGAAAAAATGCTAAAAGCTCTGCAGGCAATTCGGCACAGTATTTGCTATTAATATCTGGGACACAGCTCGTATGCCTTTACCAAATTCCAATTAAAGCAGCAGTACAACACCACTACAAAATTTCCATGGGCTTCATCCTGCATGATCAAAACTATTTGTAATATTTTTTCTATGTACATCTGTTTGTTCCCTCCCTTGTCTGTATCCGTAGGTGACCCGAATCTTGCCATCTTTGAAGCAAATTATCCGCCTGCCCGAGGACGTGGACCTCCTGGAACGCCTGAACAACGCCATCAGCAATGCAATGACGGACAATGACCGTGATGTGAGCCTTCTAGCACGGCAGGTCAATGATATCTACAAACGCACCCCTGTGCGCATGGGTGAGTGCCATGAGTTGGCCTTCTTAGTATTCGTCATATTCACAAACAGGAAGAATGTAGGGATGTGGCAAGGGGGATAAATAGGTTGTTCAGACTGAGGACTGATGAGATGATGGAAACGGCCGTAGGTGCTGCCAAGTAAAGTACCTTGATGAACTGCACCTGCCAAAAACCAGGAGCTGCATGCCCTGCTAGCAAGACAGCAGAGGTTCCAAGTGACGCATAAAGTAGAATTGGAATCTACATTTTCTTTGCCTCAGCTGCCTTTTTGACCTGCCTTCAACAAGCTTTGCTTTTGGGGGCTAACTTCCAACTGAAAACTGATTTGGTGTTTCCCAGCTCCAATATTCATCACTTTTCGTCTGTACTATGTGGCTCCCTGTTTTATTACTGCACTGTTGCACTGCTGAAGCGCGGCTGTCCGTCTGTTCTTGTTAGCAAGTACATCCACAACAAACAAGCCTCGTTCCATACAACAAATTGTTGTACGTTAAAACACAGGAGCCAGCGTGACCAATACCATGGGTGGTGGAGCTGTAGCATTTGAAACGGAGGACAGACGCAGAGAGGAAGAGGAGGCAGACTTCACTTTTTCTTCTGAGGATGCGAAAGAGTGAGTGCTGATTGTCTAAAGAGCTAAATAGTGCAAGAACAAAAATGACTTGCTACTATTGCAACAAAATATATTGTTAAGGTACCTGTAATGTTAGCCAGTAAACTGGCAGCCGGGAGATGCTGAATGCAATTAAATGATGTGCTTTGTAAGATTGACCATGGAGGCTAGTAAACCAAAATGGGTCAGAGTGCGCCAAAGCCCATCCTGCCTTCCTTCTCCATTTTGCTTTCCACATTTTGGTCTATTCTGAAACAGATATTGTTCCTATTAATCAGTGGGATCTCTGTACACTTGCATTAAGTCAGACTCTCAAGCCAGCTAGGTTAGCCAGAAAGAGCTATTCTGTTTCTTACATTTTATTTTCTGGTTTCTGTAACACTTCTTGCACACAAACCTCACTACATTAAGCGGCTATAGCAGGCATGACGCTGCCCCAGGCATCCCACGCCTCCAGCTTCACAACCCCTCTACTTAAATGGTATTGAGAGTTGCATGGCAGCATTAGCAAAGAAAGTGCAGCGTCTTAAGTTTTGTTGTACCGTACAGGCGCGTAATGATTCCCAACCCAAATATACAATCCCAATGTAAGCAATGCAAGGGGGGCAACACCTGGTTTTGAACACAATGCGAGCTTATGCGAGCTGTTTTTCCCCCTTTTTTAACTAAGCAAGCAAGACTTTCATGCCCGTGAACAAAAGCAAAAAAAAGACGCGTTGAAAGGCGGAAAATGGGGGAAATTGCATTTTTGGAGCAAGAAAGCATTTTTTTGGGGTGTTTGACCCGGATTCAAACCTAGGACCTTTAGGCAATTGATTATTCCCAATGCGGGTTTTGTGAGGCGCATTTGCTTCATTGATGAGATTGGTCTAGATACTCCCCCAGGGGGTCAATAACGTTTGCAGAACCCGGTGGTACACCGCCTGTGTGGTAGGCTTCAAATGGGTTCAATCCTAACCTGATCAAGGAAATGGATCATGGCCATTTCAAGCTTGCTTTTGCCCAAGAATGCGTTGGAAGTCACTTTTTCTTTCAAATAGACGGATGCAAGTTTGAAAACAGCAGATTGATACCCTATTTGTAAGAGTCGGGGGAGATAATGTGACAATGTGGGGGTGGGGGTCCATCCCAAAAAGCGGTCGTGCCTTTAGTTTCTCTTTTGGCCTCCTGCAAGAGGCACCAAATAAAGTAGAAGCATAGACTAGGATCACAAATGTCAAACGCACTGAGTTGCAAGTTTGCATTTGTATTTGGAACTTAGAATTAGGACTGCCCAAGATGGGTGGCGTCATAACAGATAAGAAGGGATGTATCATATGTAAGGGTGGGTAATTAGGGTGTCTGACTTTGCCAGCGAGGCTTGGCGAGCCTCAACAAGGCTCGGCACTTGCTGGGGAGTCCCTAGCTGGAAATTACAGTTCGAAAATCACTTTCTCAAATCTGCACGGATTGAGTCGAAACTTATTCTGTTGTTAGCTTATACTGTAGGTTCAAGATCACTTCAGAAATTAAATAATTCTTTGGCCCAAAAACGAAAATTTTAAATAATTCTCAGAGCCTTTTCCGAACTGAATTCGAAGTAAAAAATTAACTATTTCTAGTAGTTATGAGGGCACTTTCAAAAATGGCCTCCCAGTGTGCCAGTGTGAGCCTCTGGCCCTGTTCTCGAAGCCCCATTCCCCTGCTGAGGGGCTGGCTGCTCAGAGGCCATGAGAAGCTGCAGAGGGAGAGGCAGCTCAGGAGCTGGCAGAGGAAGCAAGAGGCCTGCAAGGGTCGAGGCTGTGATGAAGAGGCCCGTGGGGCGTCCATGCATGCTGCTCCAAGAACAAGCCTCCTCCTCTCACAGGCCCTTCAGGCCCTTCCTTTGGGGCAGTTACAGAGGTTTAGTGAAGATGGCAAGTGGGTAAGAGAGGGTTGCTTCTCTGATTAAGGCGAGCTTGTGTGCAAGCACTCACAGCTGTCATTCTCCCCATGCAGCCAATGGGCAGTCTGCCCATCAGCCTGCACAGCAGCAGCAGCAGCAGCAGCAGCCAAGAGTGGGGGGCTCTCGGATTCACAAATTAATTCCCGACAGGGCCTGCCCGAACTGGATTCGAATTCAAAAATAATACCCAGATACCCTCACAAACTAAAATCGAAATTTGATTTAATTTTTAAAATGTGATCGTGAACCTACGGTATATATCAATTGAATGTTAACGTTGAGACCAGGTGGAAAAAATGGGCGTGTGAGCCAGGAAAATCCGGTTATCGGTTTCATCCCCCCCCAAAAATGCTGCACACCCCTTTCAACTCATCCTGATGTTATATAATAATAATGAAGATACTTGGTTTAAAATATGGGCGTGTCAGCCAGGAAATTCAATTAATGAAAAATTTGGTTGCCCCTCCCCCCCCGCACAGCTGCACACTGCCTATTACTGCTGCTGCTGCTGCTGCTGCCTATGCCTCTTTCTCTAGCAGGTTGAGGCACAAGTCCATGTCCTCCCTCTTCTTGCCACTTACCTTGCCATTGCTGAGCACATAGATGAGCTTCCTTGCGCGAGCTGAAAGTGCAATGTTCTATATTAACAACACATGATAGATTGTAAAAGGACTGGAAACGTTTTGAGTGATTTTGGGACTAATTTGGTCCATTTTGGGTCGAATTTGGTTCTCCCAAAATCTGTGCAATACTCCGTATCGTATTTAGCTCATATATTATCGAATGTTCCAAATGACCGTATGCCTAAACCCTGCAAATAAGCAAGTTTTCCGTTGCTCTCACAACAACCTTCAAAATTTTTGGGTTATGAGGATGTTTCCCTCAGCATTTAAGGTGAGTGCGTGTCTGAATGTTAGGCGGTTTACAAAGTTGTTGAATCTCTTTGGCGATCAAACTTGCTGCAAATATCACAATTGAGCTGCTGACACTCGGAAGGAGCTCTCAGAGATTTTAAGTTGCTAGCCAAAGTGTAGCCCAACGTTAGCCGATGTGTAACAACAAGACATGCCTTTCCTCTGCTGCCCTTTTGCACCGAGGAAACAGCTCCTTCCTAGCTCACTTTTCCCTTCCTGTAATCAAAATAAAACACATATCAAATATCGTAAAGCGTCATGTTGTGATTCTGAGCATACTTGGGCATGTCTCACTGAGAACACTGAGTGTCCTCAGTGCCATGGAATTTTTGTGATAACCTCATCACAGGTCTCGACTACGACCACTCTCCTGCTTGGGGACGAGGTCTTTCGAAGGCATGTCTGAAGGGCTCGTGAATATTTATTTTCACAATCCATTCTGAAAAGAACATTATACACTCTTCTGTCTTGCCAGCTCACTACTTAACCAGAAAACTTCTGTTGTGTGCTTGTGCCTTAGGATGAAAATGGAACTGCTGGGCCAGCAAAAAAGGTCACAGCCACGAAGCAGTGCCCCAGACGGTCTTCGTTTTCCTGCCAGTGGGAACAAGAAGCTTGGGGCAGAGATGACACGCAGTGGGGGCCTGGGGCCAAAAGCCAGTGTGGGGTTAGGAACAGGCATGGTGGGACGGAAAGGGGAAGAGAGTAGCAGCAGCAGCTTGCGTCCTGGCATGAGAGAAGCGCGGAGTTCATATTCTGGAATTGGAGGACTGACAAAGGACAGTGGAGATAGAAGTTCTGCAGGCTCTACTAGGGGAGCATCGTCTGGGGGCCTGGGGGCTAACAGCAGCAGCAATAGTGCAGGGAGGGGAGGAGGACGAAGTTCAGGGCTTGCGGGGACGGGAAGGGGCTCTTCAACTTCTCCCCTGCCCAGCCTCCCTCGAAGCGGGCCTGGCCCAGGGTCCATCAAAAGTGGCACAGGGCAGGGGTTGGCAGCAGCAGGGAGAGGGGCAGGCGCGGGCGGAAGAGGCCCTCTCCTACCGACCTCTGCCAGCAAGCCACCAAATGTTCAAGCCACAACCGCGAGGCGAAAGTAAAAGTTTGTTGCAAATGTTGAGCAGACAGGCAGCAACTTAAAGAAAAGAATCAATGAGGGCAGCATTTGAGGAAGAATTAAAAACTTGTATGGTTAATGTGTCAATAAAGATGCCTCCTTTTTCCTAGTTTCCGCCTGGAATATAATCTGTCCTTTTCCCCCAAAGGCTTCTTATGCAAATTTAGCGGCAATCAGTATCCATTTTTCTGTTCCAGTGTTCCAGTGTTTGTCTGTAATTTCAAGGATTACATTTACAACGTTAGGGGTAAGGGTTACACAGCTATATCCGCCAACGAGGGCAGTTGAGCTTTAGCATAAAAAAGCCAGCTTCAAGAAGAGAAAGAGGCTAGAAAGACTGAACGAGACACCAGAAAAAGAAGCAAGAATAAACATGAAACAGATGAATGAAGAAGAGAAAAGTGTAGAGAAAGAGAATGTTTGTTTTGAATAAGAGCGAAAAGAAAGTATCATGCAGAACGAGAAAAAAGCTGTTGGGATGTCTCAGAATGTGTGTGTAAAAGAAGCCTCAGTCAGAAACAGGAAACTAGAGGCTGAGAAAGCCTCACAAAACCAGGAGCCAAGAGAACAAGTACGGCGGAGCAGAAGAGAGAACAAAGGACGCATGCAGCCCCCAAAAACAGCTCC
>Ga0307945_1002189_pt1:5000-15735 | contig 15735 bp, 17 predicted proteins | sample OrgLakmetagen228_FD_201818 | JGI IMG/M metagenome (GOLD analysis project Ga0307945, IMG submission 201818) | Saline water microbial communities from Organic Lake, Antarctica - #228 | ecosystem: Environmental > Aquatic > Non-marine Saline and Alkaline > Saline | place: Antarctica...
CAAGGGTTTCAAGAATGCACCAGAGGCCGACTGGCCCCCAAATGGGCATGTTTTTCAAATGTGTGCCCATGGTTTACAGTTTGCAAGCTGAGCTGCTTTGCAATCCTAGTAGTTCAGGTAATTCAGGCTGCACGACAAGGATGCGTTCCACACAGTTGCAAGTCTTGGGGCCCATGCTTAATCGGCTGCAGCGTAAACCCCACTGTTTGCTGCCAAACCCTCATAACAGATCCTACTGCTTTAACTTCCGCATTTGTTGAGTTTGGAATCCCCTCAACAAATAAAAATCATTGCAAAAATTATCAAGTGAAATACTGAGTAGTTGGCGAGATATGCAAATTAACATGCTCTCATAGAAATCACCCATCTAGGGTGCTGCTGCCCTATGTGCATCTTAACCTGTACACAAAGCCTTGAAACTAATTCTTAGCACGCGCTCTAATAGCTTTTAATGTCAGCTTTAGATTGGTTACAATGGTTACAATGGGGGGTGACCTTCAGCCAGATAGTTTGGCTGATCGGCTGCTGACTGGTCTCGGCCAGCCACAAAAAAATCCATAAGCTCAGAAAGAAAAAGAAAAAGTCTATCAGCTTTAGATTGAAGTTATATGGTTTCCACTTTGAAATGAAGTGTGTGTGAGAAGTTGGCCCTTGGATCTTAAAAATAAGCATTTTGGGGCACTGGTTCAGTTGCCCTTCTCTAAGAGTGCAATTAATGTCCACCCATGCCCACCCAGCATCCAGTACCAATCGTCCTTTATATCCTGTTGTTATGCCTTTGAGCAGAGGTTTTCAGCTTGAATTAGTGATCTGTAACACAGTGTGGAGTCATATCGTGTGCTCTCAAACGTGCTACCACTGCCACTAGTCTAGTGGGAAAAACATGGTGCATGGTACATGGTGCATGGTACATGGTGCATGGTGCATGGTGCATGGTACGTGGTGCATGGTACATGGTACATGGTGCATGGTGCATGGTACGTGGTGCATGGTACATGGTGCATGGTACATGGTGCATGGTACATGGTGCATGGTACATGGTGCATGGTGTGGCCTCATGTCACCATCTGGCCTGCCGACACGCTCTGCCTGTGTGATGACCTACCATGAATTTTGCATGAAGCAGCTCCAAGGCGTGTGATCACGGCAGTCCCATTGCCACGTTCAAGGCGTTACTTAATTGAAGGGCCTCATGCAAGTAAAACAGAAAAGTCGTCAACCCAGAGGTGGTTAAAAAAAATAGCTCAGGGGCCAACAAATTATTAGGGGAGTGCAAGCCTATGATAAAATGGGCAGCGTGAACAAGCACGAAAAAGCCTGGAAAGACAATACATTTCATCGATATTGCACAGACGCACTACCATTCGGACCACACCACGGGCCTGGGCAAGAGCTTCAACTTGGGCACCATCTATACATCCGAGGTGGGGCTTTGTTTGCAAAGCAAATGTGTTATCCATTTCTAATGAACGGTATAAGTAGGGTTGGCCAGAGCCATACTTACATACGTTTACACGGTGTTTACACGGTATTTTTAGTTCGGGAATGACCATACGCACGGTCATATACGGTGTAGCTTTACGGTTCTGGCCAACCCTAGATATAACCTGTACAAGTGACTGTAGCTGCTCCATTACGGTCCGCTTCACAATTTCATTTATGACTGCAGTATCATTCGTCATTCGTCATTTCAATTTCATTCAATGTGCTACGTAGTTTCAAACTTGCCTCGTGCTCACGGTACGCTCGTATGCACGTACCACACACAGCATCACACGCTTGTGCATGCTGCCACACGCACAGGTGCCACCTTGTTTCTGACTCCATACACACGCATGACGCACATGCATGCATGATGCTTGTCATACGCAAACACTAATCAATTTCACAACCTCGCCCTTTGCACGCATGCACACGTGCACCTCCCCCTCCCCACCCTCACACACACACACAACATAAATACATGCACGCAGATACACACATAAACATACACGCGAACACATGTACACCTAAAAGTACATGCATGCACACACACAAAACCACATACATACATGTACAGATGTACACAAACACACTGTCACAGACAACATTACATGCATGCACACACACAAAACCACACCACACTTGCATACAGACGTACACAAACACCACTGTGTCACAGACAAAATCACATACGTGCACACATGCACAAAATACATGCACACACGTACATATGTACACAAACACACTGTGTCACAGGTCACAGCCCGGCTCCTCATCCACGACATGGGTCTGAATCCTGACGTGATCTGTGCTGTACCTATGTACACACCCATCACCGTTGAGGGGTACGTGTATGCGTTCCCTAATTAGAAAATCACTCAGGCAGTGGAAACTAATCCCTTTTGTACACACCCATCACCGTTGAGGGGTACGTATGTGTGTTCCCGAACAAGAAAACCAGACAGGCAATGGATGTACACACCCATCACCGTTGAGGGGTACGTGTATGCGTTCCCTAATTAGAAAATCACTCAGGCAGTGGAAATTAATCCCTTTAGTACGAACCCATCACCATCTCGGAGTACTTGCATGTCTGATTGTTGACAGATGTGGGTGGGAATGGAAGGAAAGAGAAACAGGTCACAAGCAAGGTATGCTTCATTGCAATACATGCGTCAGCACGCACCACCGGGAATGTTGCATGAAAGCTACATATTAATATAACCACTCTGCCCGGCCAAGTCCAGATCAATCAGGAGGATGGCACTGCCCAGCGTGCCATGATCTCTCTGAGGAGCAAATGAAAAGTTTGGCAGAAGCGGACAGGGAAGAAATGTGGCTGGTGAATTGGGAGCCAACATGGGAACAAAAGTGATCATGTCCGACCCTAACTATATAGGATTGGCTGAAGAGTATGAGGCAAGCACTATGTCCACCTCTAGCAAGAACTGTCCCGCAGACAAATATTTGGACAACCTGGCCGGTTAAGGATTGGAGGACCCCAACAAGCCCCCCAGTAAAAATTTATGCAAAATCCTTCAAGACACTGGCTGCTGATGATCATATAGCAGCTCCCTCGTTTCTCGCCGGAACTCTCTCTGCTCCTTTGAATCCTGGAAGTATGTCAAACTTACATTCAATATAAAAAAGACGACGTCGTCAGCTGGACATTGAAGTAATGGCATCAGACACAACAGTCCCCACTAATGTGAATTTCCCAGAAATAAGAGCGGAGCTCCTTCGTTACTGAGATCTATCCCCAAGGTCTGGAGCATAACATGTCTTGCTCTGGAGCACTGCAGATGGGATAAGAAGTAAACCAAGCAGTACCACAGCCAGCTCCCTGTCCATACTAATTGTGGGGAGGGTTTTTACTGCCTGCTCTTCTATTCGTTTAATTGCCTTTGAAATGACAAAAATGTATGAAAGGGTGTCAGAAAAGGTCGGCACGCTGACACGCACCCCTGGAGGATCTTCTTATCCCTCGAGACAAGAGACACACTCTGTATACGCTTCAGGCAATTGTGAGCTTATTTTCAAATGTTTAAGTGTTTGTCATGCCTCTGACGAGAACACACACATGCACACACGCACACACAAACCATGCCATACAAAAAATAAGTGCGCAAGCCATGAAAGCCCAACCCCACATAGGTTGAGGAAAAAGAGCTACTGCAAAGATGCGTTCCTGCATTGGTCGGCACTGTTTGCCTGCATTGGTCGGCAACGTTTGCCTGCATTGGTCAGCAGTGTTTGCCTGCATTGGTCGGCAATTTTTGCCTGCATTGGTCGGCACTGTTTGCCTGCATCGGTCGGCACTGTTTGCCTGCATTGGTCGGCAATGTTTGCCTGCATTGGTCGGCAAAGGCCTTTCGGATCACACCCACTTTTCCTTGCCTGTGCATAATTCAACCCATGTTCCTTGTAAGGCTGGGAAGTGCCACTCTTGGTGTGTGCCTTGGTGCCACCAACAGGCTATCTCTAAGCTAAAACACAGGATTATATTGTCAAAGTGATTGGCTGCAGTAGCAGGCACTACAAATGGTTTGTTGTATGGCAATGGGTAGCACTCTTGGTTTGTGCCTCAACCTTGCCACCTACGGCCTTTTTCTAACTCAGAATAAAAGATACTGTGTCAAAGCAAATGGCTGCAGTAGCAGGCACTACAAATGCTGACCCTCCCGTCTTGTATATGGTAGGGTTGGCTAGAACCGTAGGTTTGTACGATTTTCCGCAATATTGCCTTAAGGAAAGTCATTCAAAACCGTATAATTATACGGTTCTGGCCAACCCTGTGTATTTGCCCACGTGCCATTGCCTGCAGAGGCAATTTGCCGTGCATGATGCTTTGGTAGGGATAGTACTTTGTGCCAGTGTCAGCAGCAGGTGCAAGGCCATTCATTCACTTTGAAAAACAGGTGTCGTAATGTTAAAGTACTGTGTAGGCTGCAGGTGCAAGGCCACTTGTTCACAGTAAAAAAGGTGTTGTGTCATTGTGATGGTGTTGTGTCATTGTGATGGTGTGCTGGCTGCAGGTACAAGGCCACTCGCTCAGCTTAAATAAAACAGGTGTCGTAATGTTTCTAGTTTAGTTTGGATTACAAAGGCCTCCAGCCTGGCATGGCTGCTCAACCTATAGGTCCCAACAAATTAATAAATCAAAAAGATCGACATCTGCACTAATAAAAAACAGGTGTCATAACGATTCAACACTGTGTTGTCTGCAGGTGTAGGGTTACGTTCTTGCATGCCAACCATTGTCCAGGAGCTGTAATGCTGCTGGTGCGTGTGGCAAGTGTGAAGTGTGTGTGGCAAATGTGCCAGTGTGAAGTTGGGCTATTTTGTTTGGTTGTTTGGATTACAAAGGCCTCCAGACTGGCATGGCTGCTTTACCTGTAGGTCCCAAAGATTGGGCCAGGAGTGAGTTCATAAAGGGCGCTCAATTACTAGGAGCAACATAATGACATGTCTCATAGTGACGCTGCCCTTGATAGCAACTGAAATGCTCGAGAAGTAGTGAGTTCATAAGCAATGTATGCTGTGCGCATTCCTGTCACGAATACATTGACGCTCTGGCATCACTTGCTTGTCCTGAGTCCTGGGGGTCTTTCAGGGGGGCATTAACAAAAGAAAGTACGCATCCTGACTTACTTCACAGCGCGTCCTTGTTCTCACGTTCTCACACAGGTGGAGGTCTTTCCAGGGGGGGCCACAAAAAAAACAAAGGTGCTCCTCCACACTGGAGATTGCAGGTGCGTGTTTTGTGCAGTGACTACGAAGGGTGATCACTGCATTGCTTGGTGCGTGTTGGTGAGTGTTGTTGAGGCTTCCAAGGGAAGCACAGGTGCTCCACATTGGAGATTGCAGGTGCGTTTATTATGGTGTATTATGTGCGTTTTATAATGTTTCATATTGTGCAGCTGCTACAAAGGATGATCACTGCATTGTGCTGTGCATACATGTTGGCGAGTCGTTGAGGCTTCAAAATGAACACAACGTGCTCCTCCACATTGGAGATTGCAGGTGCGTATTTTGAGCAGGTGCGAGTGGTGCAGCGATTTGCAGGGTGCTCACAGTTTTGTGCTGTGCGTAGTCTTTCATGGGATCTGCTACGGTGTAGGTGCTCCTCCAGTATAGCAAGGCTGAGTATTCTATACTGTGTGGTGGTTATGTTTGTTATAGTGCACTGTGTGTACTCTATCCTGTGTGGTGGTTATGTTTGTTATAGTGCACTGTGTGTACTCTATACTGTGTGGTGGTTATGTTTGTTATAGTGTACTGTGTGTACTCTACTGTGTGTACTCTAGTGTACTGTGTGCACTCTATGCTGTGTGGTGGTCATGCATGCACGTGCTGGTGAGCTAGTGATCAGGCGGCCTGTGGATGCCAGTTTCATGCCCTTCCGTGGAATTACATAGTTTTTTATAACTGGAATTGCATAGTTTTTTATAACTGTTTACATGTTCATCCTGTGCGCTACAGCTTTAATCATTCCTTACCTTCCCATAACATACGAGGCTTCCTCTTCTGCTGGGAGATAAGGTGGAACACACAGAACTGGTAAGCACGTGCGCATGCCTCGCAGTTTCCAACAAAGAGGTACAGGCCCAGCGCCTGCACCAGTGGCCTCCCAGAGAGCTCTTGACGCCCCTCAATTATCATTTTCCTTGCCCCTTTTTTTTTTTTTTTGTGCTTCAACTGGGACCCGTGCTGGATTGCTGCCCTCAATGTACTTGGCCTGCATGTTGGAATGAAGAATTCCTGAGACACCTATCCTTTCTCTCCCCTTCCACTTTGTGTGTGTGTGTGTTCCCTGTGCTTGTGATGCAGGTGGGACCCTACCTGGATGGCCTCTCAGATCCCACCTGGTTTACATGTCGATGAGATCTTCCTTGACACCACCTACTGCATCCCTAGACACACTTTCCCTGCTCAGGTGTGTGTTTATGTGTGTGTGTGTTTGTGTGTGTGTGTGCATGTCTGTCTGTATGTGTGTCTAGGCTCAGACACTCTGTATCCAAGAATGGAATGTGAAGAAAAAAACAGCAGCACTGATCCACGAGAAGCAGCTAGCTGTAGGCACGCTGACTTGCATGTGATGAGAGTGTGTTGAGAGTGTTATGCAGGGATGGGTCATACGGCGTAGGCGCATTATACGCCGTATCGTATTTATCGCGTATTTAACCGTATTTGTCAAATTGCTCCGTATAATACGATTTTTGGGCACTTAGTGAAGTTTGCAGCCCCATGCCCCCCAGAGCCCTCTAGAGGGACTCCCAAGCCCTCTAGAGTCCATTTTCAGCTGTGTAGATGCTGCTGCTTCTGATGCTGCTGACATGCTTGCTGTGTTCCTGTCCAGCTGCCTCTTCTTTGTTGCATGCTGCTCTTTCTCCTTCTGAGCGTTGTCGATTGCTGCCATTGCTACGTCCTCGATTTCTGCCGGGTCAGCTTTGCATGCTGCTACACCTACGCTGGGATTCTGCCTCATGAAGTGCTCGCGGATGCGGGGGGCACCGCCGCTGAATTTCAGCTTGCAGTACTTACACTCCATCTTGTAGTTCTGCCCCTTCTGTCCCAAAATAACAACATGTTCCCACTCAGGGCCTTTAAAAGGAGGCATTTCAAAGTTCTGGAGGCTTTGGGAACAATGTGTGGTGGTTGGGGGTGGTTGGTGCAAGCCCAGGGTACCCCACACAATAGCAAAAATACGTTTTCGTATTATACGCTTATGTCGTAATAATAGCGTATTATACCGTATGGGACGTCTCAAAAGTCCGTATGACCCATCCCTGGTGTTATGTTATGGACACCGCCTTCTGCGCACCGTGTTCCCCTGCTGGGTGTGGGCACACCGTTTCCCCTGCCGGGCGTGGACACACCGTGTTCGCCTGCTGATTGGACACACCGTGTTCCCCTGCTGGGCGTGGGCACATTGTGTTCCCCTGCTGGGCGTGGGCACACCGTGTTCCCATGCTGGGCATGGGCACACCGTGTTCCCATGCTGGGCGTGGGCACCTCGTGTTCCCCTGCTGGGCGTTTACACCACCTTTGCGCACCGTGCTCCCCTGCTGGGCGTGGACACCGCCTTCTGCACATTGTGTTCCCCTGCTGGGTGTGGGTACCTCGTGCTCCCCTGCTGGGCGTGGACACCGCCTTCTGCACACCGTGCTCCCCTGCTGGGCGTGGACACAAGAGAGCAAAAAAGGGTCACAAGGCACAATGATCGTAACTTGTGCAACAAACACAGCCAGAGTGTACTTCTCAATTCAGAACCACAAAAGCCAGGAATTTGCTACTCTTTGCTTGCGTGTACAGCAAATCAAAAGAAGAGCGATCGAATTTCATAGGCAGCAAACGCACACACACACACCCCTCACAGCAATAAAAAGCAAACAGATGGTGACAAAAAACGCCTTGTCAGTTCCTTTTAACAAACATCAACAAATGATGATTACTTTTAAGCTTTCCCCTGATCTCCAGACTCACAGCCTTGGCGACTGCTTTAATCACTGCTTCATCCTGCTGGAAGAATATTTATTACGTTCGACCTCTTTGGGGGGAGGGGGGAGAGGGGGGAGTATTGCTTCCTTTCTGCTTGTTGCGTTTCTTCCCCTTTCCGCTATACTGCATCACCCACCACAGCAATCCTAGGTCTCTGACATGCTACTTAAAGTCTGGTCGTACAGGAACCCTCATTTTCAATTTCAATTTCATTATTTAGCACCACAACAATCCTATAGGCCTCTCACATGCTACTAACAGTCTGGTCATACAGGAACCCTTACTTTCAATTGCGATATCTCCATTTCATTATATAGCACCTAAACAAGTGCTTCACTTTGCTGTTTGTGTCTACAGGAACCCTCACTTTCAATCGCGATATCATCATTCAACCTTAAATTAGTGCATTCCTTTGCTTCCTGTGTCTTCAGGGCCACGTCATCCATACTTTGCGTCATCCATATTTTCTGTCTGCAGGACCTTGTCATTCGTAATTTAGTGCATCCCTTTGCTTCCTGTGTCTACAGGACCATGTCATCCAAGGGCTTGTGCAGGAAGTGCAGAAACTGGACCGTGAAAAGCAGCAGCAGCAGCAGCAGTTCCAGCATCTTCTGCCCCGACAGCAGCGGAACCAACAGCATACGCAACCATTGTTGCAGCAGCAGCAGCAGCAGCGGAACCAGCAGCATACGCAACCGTTGTTGCAGCAGCAGCAGCAGCAGCAGCAGCAGCAGCAGCGGCAGCAGCAACAGCAGCAGCAGGAAACAGGACTGCCAGTGCAGCAGTACCTTCAGCAGCAGGCGCAGACGCAACAGGTTGTTCATCAACTTCAGCAGCAGCAGCAGCAGCAGCAGGAGCAGCTGTCACAGCAACAGCTGTCACAGCAGCAGCAGAGCTTACCAGCACTTCTGGCCACTCCTTGTAGCACCAGTTCTTGCCCCCCCCCCTCCTGCAGCACCCGCTCAGGAGTCACCCCCCTCCCTTCACCAGCATTTCCATCTCGCCACACTTCAAATGCCGTTAATCTGGGATCGCCTCAACCCACTGCACCTGCTGACAATGGCGTCAGCCACACACATCACGCCATTCCCTGCCTGCTGAGCCCCGGCACCTTGGTGGTCGTGGCTGCCTACCGTATCGGCAAAGAGAGGGTGTTTTTTGGGCTGGCCAAGGCGCTGGGTGTCAAGGTGGGCAGTGTGTTGTTAAACGTTGTCCACAAAGTCCACAAAGAGGTTTAACGTTGTCCACAAAGTCCACAAAGAAGATTAACGTTGTCCACAAAGTCCACAAAGAGTTTAACGTTGTCCACAAAGAGGCTGTTTCTTGGGCTGGCCAAGGCGCTGGGTGTCAAGGTGGGCAGTGTGTTGTTAAACGTTGTCCACAAAGTCCACAAAGAAGTTTAACGTTGTCCACAAAGTCCACAAAGAAGTTTAACGTTGTCCACAAAGAGGGTGTTTTTTGGGCTGCCAAGGCGCTGGGTGTCAAGGTAGGCAGTGTGTTGTTAAACGTTGTCCACAAAGACGTTTAACGTTGTCCACAAAGAGGGTGTTTTTTGGGCTGGCCAAGGCGCTGGGTGTCAAGGTGTGCAGTGTGCTGTTTTACGTTGTCCACAAAGTCCACAAAGAAGTTTAACGTTGTCCACAAAGAGGGTGTTTTTTGGGCTGCCAAGGCGCTGGTTGTCAAGGTGGGCAGTGTGCTGTTTTACGTTGTCCACAAAGTCCACAAAGTAGTTTAGCGTTGCCCACAAAGAGGGTGTTTTTTGGGCTAGCCAAGGCGCTGGGTGTCAAGGTGAGCAGTGTGTTGTTAAACGTTGTCCACAAAGTCAACAGAGAAGTTTAACGTTGTCCACAAAGTCCACAAAGAAGTTTAACGTTGTCCACAAAGTCCACAAAGAAGTTTAACGTTGTCCACAAAGAGGGTGTTTTTTGGGCTGCCAAGGCGCTGGGTGTCAAGGTGGGCAGTGTGCTGTTTTACGTTGTCCACAAAGTCCACAAAGAAGTTTAGCGTTGCCCACAAAGAGGGTGTTTTTTGGGCTGGCCAAGGCGCTGGGTGTCAAGGTGAGCAGTGTGTTGTTAAACGTTGTCCACAAAGTCAACAGAGAAGTTTAACGTTGTCCACAAAGTCCACAAAGAAGTTTAACGTTGTCCACAAAGAGGGTGTTTTTTGGGCTGCCAAGGCGCTGGGTGTCAAGGTAGGCAGTGTGTTGTTAATCGTTGTCCACAAAGACGTTTAACGTTGTCCACAAAGAGGGTGTTTTTTGGGCTGGCCAAGGCGCTGGGTGTCAAGGTGAGCAGTGTGTTGTTAAACGTTGTCCACAAAGTCCACAAAGAAGTTTAACGTTGTTCACAAAGTCCACAAAGAAGTTTAACGTTGTCCACAAAGAGGCTGTTTCTTGGGCTGGCCAAGGCGCTGGGTGTCAAGGTGTGCAGTGTGCTGTTTTACGTTGTCCACAAAGTCCACAAAGAAGTTTAACGTTGTCCACAAAGTCCACAAAAAAGTTTAACGTTGTTCACAAAGTCCACAAAGAAGTTTAACGTTGTCCACAAAGAGGCTGTTTCTTGGGCTGGCCAAGGCGCTGGGTGTCAAGGTGGGCAGTGTGCTGTTATACGTTGTCCACAAAGTCCACAAAGAAGTTTAACGTTGTCCACAAAGTCCACAAAGAAGTTTAACGTTGTTCACAAAGTCCACAAAAAAGTTTAACGTTGTCCACAAAGAGGGTGTTTTTTGGGCTGGCCAAGGCGCTGGGTGTCAA
>Ga0307945_1002193_pt1 | contig 15717 bp, 16 predicted proteins | sample OrgLakmetagen228_FD_201818 | JGI IMG/M metagenome (GOLD analysis project Ga0307945, IMG submission 201818) | Saline water microbial communities from Organic Lake, Antarctica - #228 | ecosystem: Environmental > Aquatic > Non-marine Saline and Alkaline > Saline | place: Antarctica: Organic Lake...
CATACTGTACGGTCGGACACCGTCTTTTCAAACAGACCGTACTTGCACCGTATTGTACGGCGTATTACGGTACGGTACCGTAATTACGGTCAAGAAAGCTGAAGTACGGCGTATCTCGACAAGCCTGGATATGATATTAGGGATTTAATTTATGTGATATGATATTAGAGACGAATCATGTGACATGATATTAGGGATGAATCATGTGATATGATATTAGGGATGAATCATGTGACATGATGTAAGGGAAGGGGGCAGTTCAGAAATGTTGCAGAGGCTCAGAGTTCTGGGAGGCTCAGAAGTAAGAAAGGTTGCAGAGGGAAGTGGGCAGATCAGATAGGCTGCAGAGGCTGGTGTACGCGCACCAAAGCAAAGTATGAAGTACAAAGGCAATAATAGGCAGGAAGGCTGATGAGGAAGTTCTGAGGTACCCGGTACTAAATTGGCTTCTTTTCCTGAATTCATGTGGGGAATGGTTTTTCACTGCCTGCGTAGTTTGTATCTTGTCAGGAAGGCTGCACATGCTCACCCAAACACCCTCACCCCCACACACACCCACACACACACACACACACCCACCCACCCTCACCCACACCCACACCCACACCCACACCCACCCACACGTACACCTACACCTACACCTACACCCACACCCACATCCACAGATGAAATTGAGCCCCGACAACACCAGCTGCATTGGGCTGGCCAACCCTACAAATACAACGCAGGCACCAACACAGCATCGCATGAACTAAACCTACACACAAGTGCCTGTGCAAAGGCTGGCGCAACTCAGACTTAAAATCAAACTGTTTGTAATGGCCCCACACATACATGGTCTTGCAGGAGCGGCGCTCCTGGCGCCTAGATCAAACATAACACGGGCACATTTACAGCATCACGCAACAGTGTTTTAGCTGGAGAATAGCGCACCTGGTGCCTAGGTCAAACAGAATACAGTGGCACCACACACAAGGGTTTTCAAGGGAGAGTATTGCACCTGGTGCCCAGGTTGGAATGGCAAAGGTAGGCGGACAGAGGTGTTTTGGCAGAAGAATAGCGCACCTGGTGCCTAGGTAGGAATGGCGAAGGTAGGCAGACAGGGCAGCGGCAGCAGCGAACGCCACACGGGAGTCAAGGCCACCCTCAACAGTGGAGGAGGTTTGCATGAGTGCAGCTAGCTGGCGCACCTGCAGACATGGGAGTGTGTGGAATTGTAGTGTGTGCATGAGTGTGCGTGTGTGTGTGTGTGTGTGAGAGAGAGAGAGAGAGAGAGAAAGAGGGAGAGAGATGGAGAGAGAGAGAGAGAGAGAGAGAGAGAGAGAGAGGGAAAGAGGGAGAGAGAGAGAGAGAGAGAGAGAGAGAGAGAGAGAGCAAGAGACAGAGAGAGGGAGAGACAGAGAGGGAGGGAGAGAGAGATTGTGTGCGTGGGTGTGCTGCACGTGTTCCCTCACGTGTGCTCACCTGTACACAATCTCAGAGACGGCCACCAGCTGAAATGTGCTTTTATTGGATCGCATCCTAAAAAATCGTGGGGTTTTCCACAGGGGATCAATGTAATAATAATAATAATAATAATAATTACCCACTACACAGCCATTGCAAGTCACATGCGCGTCACATGCAAGTCACATGCATGTCACGCGCCTAAGCGGCACACAAATGGTGGCAAGACCACTTTCCCGTAAAGCAGCATAGGGCTTAGGTATTGTAGGGTTTCAGGTTGGAACTAAGGGGTTGCGCGTGTGTGTAGGTAAACGCAAACCTAACCTTAACCATTAGCAGACCCTCACCATGCAATTTTTAACACAAAGCAGTCTGCAGTACGTCCAGCAACAACGAACTACACAACGATGCCATAGCTCATGCACATTTTGGCGATCTTACTCCCCATGGAGAGCACACAGGTTACACACACCCACACCCACACCCACTCACACCCACTCACACACACACAACTGCCCACAACACAGCAGAAAGCAGCACCTCCAACTCAGACCCACCACACAATGACGCCGTAGCCGTACACATCGCACGCCTTGGTCATTTTGCCCTCCATGAGCAGCTCAGCGGGCATGTATGTCACAGTGCCGTACGTTTTTGTTTCAATCGTATCTTTGCCCAATTCGAGCACACGGGCAAGCCCAAAATCCGCCACTGTGTGTGTTTTGTGTGTGCTTGTATGAGTGTGAGTGCGGGGGGGAGTGTGTGTTTGAGTGTGTGTGTGTGTGTGTGTTTGGTGCGTGTGTGTTTGGTGTGTGTGTGAGTGTGTGTTTGCGTGTGTGTGTATTTGCGTGTGTGTGTGTGTGTTTGAGTGTGTGTGTGTGTGTGTGTGTGTGTGTTAGAGCATGTGTTGTATGTGTGTTTGGTGCACGAATGTCCCTGGATGATCAACAAGCAACATGGAAATAAAAGCGATAATGTGTCTACAGCCGCAGGCCGTCAGAGGCTCACACACACATACGCACACACACAAGCATACACACACACGTACACACGCACAATACAAGCAAGGACACGTACAAAGCATGCCCCCTGTATGTGTACATGGACTTGTGCTGGTCCTCGGACACACATACACACTGCTAGACTAACACACTTAGAGACATGCATACGCTCAAAGTCAGGCGCACCCACCACATCGTTGTCCCAATGTTTGACACAAACATGCGCTGCTCCTCAGAAACACACACACACTCTTAGACACGCACACACACCAAGACAGGCGCGCCCATCATTACGTTGTCCCACCTTTTGACACAAACATGCGCTGCTCCTTGGAAACACACACACACTCTTAAACACGCACACACACCAAGACAGGCGCGCCCGTCATAAAGTTGTCCCACCTTTTGACACAAACATGCGCTGCTCCTTGGAAATACACACACACACTCTTGAACACACACACAAAGACAGGCGCGTCCATCTTAATGTTGTCCCACCTTTTGACACAAACATGTGCTGCTCCTTGGAAACACACACACACTTTTGAACACGCACACACACAGACAGGCGCGTCCATCATAAAGTTGTCCCACCTTTTGACACAAACATGCGTTGGTCCTTCTCTCCCCCAGCGAGCAAGATGTTATTGCTGGTCAGATCTCCGTGCAGGATGTTGCTGCTGTGTAAGTAGCACATTGCACTGGCGATCTCCTTGGCTGTCACGATCTGAGGGCACAAGGGTATGGGATACGTGATGCACACGTAAATGAGACAGGCGGAAATTAAACTGCTGTGTTGAAGGCCTAGATTGCACTGCCGATCTCTTTGGCTGTCATGATCTGAGGGCACAAGGGTATGGGATGCGTGGTGCACATGTAAATGAGACAGGCGGAAATTAAACTGCTGTGTTGAAGGCCTAGATTGCACTGCCAATCTCTTTGGCTGTCATGATCTGAGGGTACAAGAATGTTGTATGTATGCCGTCAGTGGTACCAGGCCATAAACTCTGCTGCCTTTGCAATGCAGCAGCTGAGGAGTTTGCCAGCGCAATGTGCTACAAGCAAAACATGTGCTACAAGCAAAACATACAAGCAAGTGTGCATGTAGCACGCGCAGCTGAAAACATACAGCAAGTGTGCAAGTAGCACGCGCAGCTGAGGAGTTTGCCAGCGCAATGTGCTACAAGCTAAACATGTGCTACAAGCAAAACACAGCAAGTGTGCTAATAGTAGCTCGCACGCGTGGAGATCTCCTCTGCTGCTGCATCGTGAAGGCAGCAGAGTTTGTGGTTAATGCAGAAGTGTCAGGCAAAAGGTTTAAAAGGGGCATAAGCGGGCACTGAGGCTGTTAAGTTCCAGCCAGTCACCCACCCGTACATCTGTACATATTAACAACCGCGCGCGCAAATACATCAACCAACACTCCCACATAAACACACCTACACACTACCACATACACGCACCTACACACACACGCACCTACACACAAATACAGACTCACACACACATGCGCGCATGCTCAAATACATAAACATACACCCAAAATACAAGGCACATGCATACACGCACTTACCAGAGCCTTCCAGTCTGGTTCGAACAACGAGGTCTTGCTCCGGAACCATCCTTTATCCACTGCATCACACAAGCTGCCCTTGTTGCAGAACTCCTGTACGCGTGAGAACACGCACAAACAACAGCGCTTTATGCACCGCATCACACAAGCTGCCTTTGTTGCAGAACTCCTGTGTGCGTGAGAACACACACACACAAACAACAGCGCTTAATGCACCACATTACACATGCTGCCCTTGTTGCAGAACTCCTGTGTGCGTGAGAAAACACACACAAACAACAGCGCTTAATGCACCGCATTACACAAGCTGCGCTTGTCGCAGATGCAAGTGTGGGCGCTCAAACACACACACACACACAAATAAGAGTGTGCGTGCACTTGCATGTGCGTACGTGTAATTTAATTTGGAGTGTATGACCCTGTGTGTAGGTCGTTTGACCATTGCGCATGTATGTACGTGCGTGCTTGCGTGCGTGCGTGTGGCATGTATGCTTGGGGATGTGTGACGTTTGAGCAAAAGCGCAGTTTATGTGTGTGTGCATGTTTGTACGTGTGTTTGTGTACACGTGAGTGCCTGTGCGTGTGTGTGTATGTGTGTGTGTATGTTATCAAGCCAATAACACAACGAGGCCCGTGCAGACACGTGTGCGATGCATCGCCAGCATCTGACATCCACGTTATGATTGCACGCGACCGATTGAGCACTACGCAGCGTTTATTACTGTGAGGTTGCATGTTTGGTAGACAAGGCTCGCAGACTTGCAGGGTATAGGCCCCTAAAACCACAAAAATCATGCGTGTATGCGCATACATACAGTGTGTACACACGATACTATCAGCAGGGACCATACATACCTTACATACAGTCAAGTGCTGTGCATATAGATGTAGGGTTGGCATACAGTGTCACGTATTGTGCATTACATGTAGGGTTGGCCAGAACCACACACATACGGTGTGTACGCACGATACTATCAGCAGGGACCATACATACCTTACATACAGTCACGTGCTGTGCATATAGATGCAGGGTTGGCCGGCCAGAATCACACACATACGGTGTATGCACACGATACTATCAGCAAGAGCAATAGCATACATAGTCACGCACAATGCATTACATACATATGTAGAGTTGGCCAGAACCACACACACATGGTGTATACGAAGTGCTTTCAGCAGGAACCATACCACACATACCGTCACGTACTGTGCATACGTAGGGTCCCTGGCCAACGCTACAGACCTGCAACCTCACCACTGTTCACGGCTAATGTATATAATTAGGTTTGGTCAGAACCATATATACACGGTGTATATACAGTATTTTTGGGGGACTCATTAAGGGGAATTATTAAGCATACGGTCATATACAGTGAATATATACGGTTCTGGCCAACCCTATACGTAATGTACATTCCACAGAGTCACTTCTCACACACACAGGACAGGATATGACTTCTCGTAACTAGTTTTCATAGTAATCACATGATTGTGGTAGTGGTAGTATTGATAATGACCTTGCCCCCCCCCCCCTTGTCCCACACATTATAACCAGCCAAGGGGCAGAATCAATCAATGCACTGCACAACAACACACGGGTGTGTGCAGCTTTGTCCAACAAGTAGAATCAGCCAATGCACTGCACAATAGCACACAAGTGTGCAGCTGTGTTTAACAAGCAGGACCAACCAATACACTGCAGCAGAGGATCAGCCAATGCACTGCACAACAGCACACAAGTGTGCAGCTGTGGTTAACAAGCAGGATTGATCAATCAACGCACTGCACGACAACACACGGGTGTGTGCAGCTTTGTCCAACAAGACCAGCGGCACGTCCACACTAAAAACCCAAAACAAGCACACACACACGCACACGCACCCACACCCACACCCACACCCACACCCACACCCACGCATGTTTACACGCAAGAAATAGCGTAAAACAACACACGCACACACATGCACGCATGCAGCATACAAACACTTGCACAGACCAATATACACACACTCACAGACACACAAACACACGCACACACAAGCATGCACGCATGCAGCATACACACACGTGCACAGACCAGCACACACACACACCACTCACAGACACACAAACACACATTCACAGACACATACTGACACACATGCAGACAGCCCCACCATGACCATCCAAGTTTCCATGATGGACTTCCCGTCTTCCTCTTGGGAGTGGCCTATCTCACGTGCGCAGGACTTGTACATCTGGACCTGAAAATGGTGCACAGAGTGAAGGGTTGTGATGCATTTGGACCTAAGAGCACTGCATTACGAAAGGTTATGGTGCATCTGGACCTGGAAAGGGAGCACAGGATGAGGGGTTAAGATCTTAACTTGAGATGCGTTTGGACCTAAAAGCACCGCATTACGAGAGGTTATGGTGCATCTGGGCCTGGGAAGGGTGCACAGGGTGCGGGGTTAACATCTTGAATTGTGATGCGTTTGGACCTAAAAGCACTGCATGATGAGAGGTTATGGTGCATCTGGACCTGGAAAGGGTGCACAGAACGGTCGGTTGTGATGCACTTGGACCTGGCAACAGTGCAAAATGAGGAGGGAGGGAGGCGATTGTGCCATTTGGATTACGTGGATGACATTGTTATCGTTTGAAAAGAGTGAGCAAAGCTGTGTACAATTCCAAACGTGCCTGAAGCTTTGCATCTGAAGGTTGCCATTCCAGAGCGCCCACACGCAAACACACACACGCACACACATATTGCACACGCACACATACACGCACATGCACACACACATTGCACACGCGTGCTGGACTCACAATGTTTGGGTGGGACAGCTGGCCGTTCAGAATAGCCTCTTTGTCTGGGAATTCTGGGTTGTCATCGTGTTGCAGGTGCTCCAGCACTTTGATGGCCACAACCGCACCATTCCACACACCTGAGAGACGTGGGTGGGTGCACATGTTCCATGTGTGTGTGTGTGTGTGTGTGTGTGTGTGTGAATGAGTGCACCTAGTCGTGCGTAGATGCTTGTCCATGGCTGCGAATTTACGTCATTGTTTTGCAGGTGCTCCAGCACTACATAACAATCACCGCATCATTCCCCACACCTAAGAGGCGTGCATGCTCGTGCGAATACCGTTTGTTTTCGATCAGTTCAAAACATTAATTAGTTATTTTGAAAGAAAATTTTTTAAATTTTGGGTCCCTCTCCGAACTGAATTCGAAGTGAAAATTAATTATGTGGTTTTGAGGGTGATTTTTAAAATGAACTCCAAGCGCGCCAGTGTGAACCCCTCAGCCTCAGCCTCATCCTCAGTCACTGCCTCAGCCACAGCCACAGCCACAGCTTCAGCTTCTTCAACAGACAGCAGAAGCAGTGCACAGGCAGCATTCACAGGGGGTCTCTTGAACTCAAAAATAAATCCCCGACAGGGTCCTCCTGAAGTGCCCTGAAGTGCCCTCGAACTCAAAAAATAATCCTCAGACCCCCTCACGAACTTTATTTTCTTACAGTGTGGTCCCTAACTGATCATAAGCAAACGGTATGTGTGTGCACGTGTGTGTATGTGTGTATGTGAGTTTACAGCCTTGTGTTGCAGGTGCTCTAGCACTTAATGTCAACCACCGCCAGGACACTGCACCTCAATACACAAAGCCATGTACAAGCCAGTGCCCACCAGCTGCCCCAGCTCGACACCATCACAGAAGTCCAGAACACACAGACACGCAAGCACGTACACACACTCACACCTCGATACACAAAGCCATGTATAAGCTGTGCCCACCAGATGATTCAGCTCGACATCATCACAGAAGTCCAGACGCACACAGACACACACACACGAGCACGTACACACACTCACACCTTGATACATAAAGCCATGTTTTATCCTGTGCCCGCCAGCTGCCCAAGCTTGACACTATCACAGAAGTCCAGACGCGCACACACAACCTAACCACACAAGCACGTACACACACTCACACCTTGATACATAAAGCCATGTTTTATCCTGTGCCCGCCAGCTGCCCAAGCTTGACACTATCACAGAAGTCCAGACGCGCACACACAACCTAACCACACAAGCACACACACACACACACACACTCGCACCTCGATACACACGGCCGTACGAGCCAGTGCCCACCAGCTGCCCCAGCTTGACGTCATCGAAAGGGTCCACTTTATTGGATGGCAAAAAGGAGTTGCGAGCAGCACTGCCGTTTGCGATAGTCCCACTTTTTTGCCCACTTCCATTAGCTGTAGACATCTGTGTGTGTGTGTGTGCGCGCATGTGTACGCGTGTGTGTAATATGCGTGTGTTTCTGCTATATGTGTCTTCCCCAATTAATGTGTGTGTGTGTCCATTGCCCACAGGCAGATGAGAGTGAGGGAGGCCAGACGCGCATGTGAGCGCACTTTTGTCATAAAAAATGTGTGTGCGTCTGTGTGTTCTGCATGTGGAGTTACTGATTGTGTTTGCCTTTGCCCTGTGCGCGCACAGTGATTCCCCACAAGGGCTTGCTATCAGAAGCTTTATGTGTCATATGGAGAAAAGAACGAAGTAGGATAGCAGGAGCTCATACGGAGAAAAGAACGAAGTAGGATAGCAAGAGCTCGTACAGGGAAACAAACGACGTAGGATGGCAGGAGCTCATACTGAGAAAATAACAAATTAGGATGGCAGGAGCTCGTACGGAGAAAAGAACAAAGTAGAATAGCAGGGGCAAATGCATTGCATAATTGCCAACGTGGCGCTGTGCTACGATAAGACACACAAAAATGAAGACACAAGTGAGGGGTCGGCCAGAACTATATATACGGTGTGTATACGGTAATTTTGGCAGGAAAGTCACAAAAAATACGGTCATATACGATGTGTATACATATACACTTCTGGCCAACCCTTCACAAGTCAAGCCATAAGCCATAAGCGTATGACTGTACTTGTCAGTATAACGCTGCACAAGTACCACGTTGGTGGTGCAAAAAATCATCAGAACGTGCGCACATATGTGCACACGTGCCTGGTACATATGTGCACACGTGCCTGGTTGTGTTTGGTTGGTAAAATGCTGCGCCAGTGCCGTGTTGGCAGTGCGAACATCAAAGGCAGTACGCACAAGCGCGCACGCGTGTTTGGTTGTGCTAGGTGAGGTAGAGGTCTGTTCGTTTCTACCTCCTTCATCCTTCAGTCCTTGTTAGAAATCTTGCTTCACTAGGCTATCATAAACACACACACTCATACACACGCCCAAGCAAACACACGCACGCCAAATAATACGGCACACACAAACCTGGTTTGCGTTGAGTGTGGCAAAGTAGTACACAGACTCCTTCTCCTCGTCCTGGCGGCCTGCCTGCGCTGCTTGAGAGGCGTCCATGGGCAAGATGTTGGGTATGCCCACGAGGGGCATGTATTGGTCCATGGTCTCTGTGCTGGCACACCGCATCTGTAGGTGTGTGTGTGTGCGCGCAAGGGGTGAGATGTTGGGTATGCCGACGAGAGGCATGTACTGGTACATGGTCTCTGTGCTGGCACACCTCGTCTGTAAGTGAGTGTGTGTGTGTGTTTTTGGTGCACACACGTACTGTTGCTGTGTAGCATGTGTGTGTGTGTGTGAATATGTGGTGCACACAAGTATTATTGCTGCGTAGCACAGCAGCAGGAGCACTGAACACTATTATACAACCGACACGCCACAAAGCGCTCCTTCAAGTCAGTCTTTTAACATCGTTTCAGGCCAGTGTGTTTGCTTCAGTGTTGTGCACATACGGCGCCATCAAAAATGGCACCGTAAATAACAATGGTAAATAACGGCGTTACCGTCACTAAACTCTGACAATTGACGGCGTAATTTACTATTTCCACCGTCAATTTGACATAAATTACGCCGTCAGCGTCATTTACCATTGACGCCGTCAAGCGTCAAGTGCACAACACTGGTTTGCTTACACAACATTATTAAATGTACGCACGCGTAATGGTGCTGTATGCATCAGCCCATGGTCTCCATGCCGGCACATTCAATTGGTATGGCATGGCACAAAATGGCATGCAGCACCCAACACAAATCAAAGAAGAAGGGGGACAAGTAGCACTCGTCACAATTGAAAGAGGCGGCGGACGTGTAGCACCCATCATAAATCAAAGAGGCAAGGGGACATGCCGTACCCATCACAAATCAAAGAAATCTCCCCTCCGCTTCAGCCACCTTCTGAAGCATGCACACGCACACACACACACATGCACACACAAACTCTCACGTACACATACACCCTCTCAAACATGCACAATCCTCCAAATACTCTCTCTCTCTCTCTCTCCCTCTCTCTCTCTCTCCCTCTCCCTCTCTCTCTCTCTCTCTCTCTCTCTCTCTCTCTCTTTCTCTCTCTCTTACACACACTCTCCCTGTCTCTATCCGTCTCTTTCTCATACACCTATACTCACGCCCAGCTCACAAAGACTTCTTACTTGACAACATACACACAAACACACACCTGCAGTGTGATCCACTTCCTCTCGCCGCTCGCCTTGTCTTCAAACTGCACGCTGAGCTCAAAGCCTTCCTGGTCGTCGATGGCCACTGCTATTTGAGCCCTGATTTTGGCATGCTGGTCGTCAGGCAACTGCGTATATGTGTGTGTATGTGCGCGCGCACGCGAGTGCAATTGTGTGTGTGCGTGTGTGTGTGTGTGTGTGCATGTTTGCTCGTTTGAAAGCATGAGAGTGTACATGTGTGAGTGTGAGTGTGTGGACGTGGATGTTTATGCGCATTCAGTCATTAAGCAACAACTGTTTTTCAGTCATTAACAACTGTTTTTTCAGTCATCAACAACTGTTTTTCAGTCATTAAGCAACAACTGTGTATATCATTTGTACGACAGAAGGAAAAGACTTGACAGCACACACTGGTCTGCAGCCTCGCCTGTCATGCTTTGGGGGGGAGGGGGGGGAGGGGCTGCATGTGTACATTTGTGTGTGCTCGTTACAAAAGCACGCGAAAACACACGCAAGTACTCAATGCCCACGTTTCCCAATCTTTTGCTCTCGTCCCACACAAGCTGCCATCACCAACAGTAAGGGGAAGCTTCCAGAAGCCGGTCTAAAGTCTAGCCAATACATGCTGCTTTCCACCAAGAACCACCAATGAAGTAGTTACAGCCGATACACATGCTGCTTTCCATCAAAGTCCACCAATGAAGTAGTTACAGCCGATACACATGCTGCTTTCCACCAATGACCACCAATGAAGTAGTTACAGACAAACCCCTCCCCCTGCGCCATATAAAATCAAGTCAGAGCTCAGACCTAGAGAGGAGACCAGCATTATGAAAACTTGTGGAAAATCACAGTTGTGTGATAAAAGCATGTCAGGGACTCCCCAGCTTCGTCGCAAATGCAACACGCACTTCCCATAAAGTGCTTTAGAAGCCCTGGCCACGAGCTTCTCCTCAAAGCATGTCAGAGACTCCCCAGTTTTGTCACAAAGATAAAGCGCACTCACCATAAAGTGCTTCCAGAAGCCCTGCCCACTGAGCTCCTTCTGAAAGCAAGTCAAAGACTCCCAAGCTTCGTTGCAAAACACAACCGGCCACTCGTCTGCTGAGACGTCCACCAGCACGATGCCCTCACTGTGTGTGTGTGCGCTTGTGCATGTGTGTACGTGTGCATGCACGTGCATGTGTGCATGTGCTAATGCGTGTGTATGTTTGTGTGTGGGTGTGGGTGTGCTTGATACAAAGGTGCAGAAGAGAGCTGTCAGCTCGATGTACTACCTGAGAGAGAGAGAGAGAGAGTGTGTGTGTGTGTGTTAATATGTGTGTATGTCTCAAACATGCAGCGTAATTTGCAGGTAAAGCCTGCAGTCAAAAGCACCGTGACATTTGAGCACCGTGACGCTTGAGCACTGTGACGCTTGAGCACCGTGACGCTTGAGCACTGTGACGCTTGAGCACCGTGACAATTGAGAGTTGGTTGGCAAGCTCGAACGCTTGCCCTTTTGAGTCCGCGCATGTTGAATGCATTCCAGCAAAAGCAGCTGATCTGTAAAACACCTTCGTAGGTGGCTTGCTTTGCCATCGACCCCTGGCCTTAGCCTCACACCCTTTAGCATGAGCCCTAGCCAATTCTTTAGCCTTCCTCACCCTTCAGCACGATCCTTAACCAATTCTTTAGCCTTTGCATTACCCTTCAGCACTATCCTTAACCAATTCTTTAGCCTTAGCCTCACCCTTCAGCATGAGCCTAAGCCAACTCTTTAGCTTTCGCTTCACCCTTCCGCAAGAGCCTTAACCAATTCCTTAGCCTTCCTCACCCTTCAGCATGAGCCTTAGCCAATTCTTCAGTCTTTGCTTCACCCTTTTACGTAACCCTAGCCTTACCTTTTCACTAAATAGTACCTTTTCAGTACCTTACAAGTCATAGCCTTAGCTTCAGCCAATTTAGCCTTTGCAATTCCCTTTTACGTAGCTTTAGTCTTACTTCTTTTACTTGACTTTACCTTACTAGTAATCGTAGCCTTAGCTTCAGCCAATTTGGCCTTTGCATTTCCCTTTAACGTAGCTTTAGTCTTACTTCTTTTACTTGACTTTACCTTACTAGTAATCGTAGCCTTAGACTGAGCCAGTTCTTTACCCTTTGCATAACCCTTTTACGTAGACTTCGCTTTAGCCCTAGCAAATCCTTTAGGTTCCCCCTACCTAAACTAAGCCTTACCTTTTTACAGAGTCTTAGTCTGAGCCAGTTCTTTAGCCTTTGCTCTACCCTTTTACAAAACCTTAGCCTTAGCCTTAGCCAATTCTTTAGCCGTAGCTTGACCCTATTACCTATAGCCTAAGCCTTAGCTTCAATGACCAAGCCCAGCCGCACACACTTAAGCTGTAGCCTCTTCTTAGCCTATTACCTAGCCTAAGCCTTAGCTTCAATGACCAAGCCCAGAAGCACACACTACAGCCGTAGCCTCTTCTTACCCTATTACCTAGCCTAAGCCTTAGCTTCAATGACCAAGCCCAGCCGCACACACAAAAGCCGTAGCCTCTTCTTGCTCTTTAACCTGGCGTAGCCTTAACCTCCGTGACCAAGTCCAACCACACATTCAAAAAGCCTTAGCCTCCTCTTCTTACCCTTTTACTTAACCTTCGCCTTAGCCTCCGCGACCAAGCCCAGCCACACACATACATACACAGAAGGCCTTAACCTTTGCTGCACTTGTAGCCTTTGTAGTGCTAAGCTTGCAATGCTAAGCATTATATAAAGGCCGTCTGATAGATTTCTTTTACCCTAGTTCCCAGTGGACCCCTTCCTTCCATGACTAAGCCCAGCCACATAAGCATGCACACACACACATAAACGCAAAACAACAAAACCGTACGTAAACACAAATACCCGTAAAAGCAAACGAGGCCTGACGCATGGTTAGGCTACATGTCTTGACAGCTCGCAGTGGCTGTGTGGGCGTTATACTTTGCTGAGAAAGGGTGCAAGCAGTGGCTGCGTGCGTATTATAATTTGCTGAATAAAAAAGGGCGCAAACGCAAGTTTAGCTGATGGGTTACGTCGCTAGCCTGCAGCCGAGTGTTATCTTTAACTTGCACACACGTAAAGAGGTGCAAGGTCTGACTAAAACGCAACTGTAAGCTAGCTGACAGCAGCTGAGCAGAACTACATACACACGTACCTCACATACAAGCAGCGATTTAATACAGTCCACCTATTACCTGAACGTGTGCACCGCTTGCAGCAGCTGTTTGGGATCACTCACATCCGCACACAATATGATTATTACATACAAGCAATGAATTGATACACATGGCCAAGTACCTAAACGCATCGATTGCTCGTAGCAGCTGTTTAAGATCACTCACACCCACCCGCACACAATATGATAATCACATACAAGCAATGAATTGATACACATGGCCAATTACCTGAACGCATCAATTGCTCGTAGCAGCTGCGTGTTTTCTGCTGACAGGAGCTCGCTTTGTTGCCTCTGCTGCTCCAGGAGCACCTCCTTCTCTAACTCACGCACAACCTGTAGCAATGTATGTGCGTGTGCGTGTGCGTGTGTGTGTTTGTGTGTGTGTGTGTCTGTGTGTGTGTGACGTTGTCGAGAAAACCGCCTCGGACATCATGCCAAGAATAAAGAAAGATGCCTGACATATGTTGGATGGCGTGCATTTAAATGCATCTAATTACATCACGGTAGCTTACTTCCGCTGCAAATACCAAAGTCAGGAAAACCGTCTACAGGTTGAGATTTGCACATCATCCCATGAGGATATCCGCATTCGCTCACCATCTCTGCCAGGTTGGACAACATTTGGCAGTTCTCCGCCGTGAAAGTGCGCTGCTCCTTGTCGATAATGCATCTGCGCATGCTCAAACATTCGTGTGTGTGAGTGTATGCGTGTGTGTGAGTGTATGTGTGTGTGAGTGTATGTGTGAGTGCGCTGCTTCTTGTCGATAATGCATCTGCGCATGCTCAAACATCTGTGTGTGTGAGTGTGTATGCGTGTGAGTCAATGCATGTATGTGTGTGCGCTGCTCCTTGTCGATAATGCATCTGGGCATGCTCAAACATCCGTGTGTGTGAGTGTATACGTGTATGTGTGTGCGTATATGCGTGTGTGTGTGTGCGCTGCTCTTTGTCGATCCGCATGTGCTCAAATATCCGTGTGTGTATGCGTGTGTGTGCCAGGGAACTTCAGGGGGTTTGAAAAACCTTCGGTTCGCCCTCAGATAAAATTTTCTTTTGTGCGGGTCGCCCTCAGCTGGTTTTCTAAAAAGTGAAGAAATGTGCGGCTGCGCCGCACATTACCTCACAAAATGTGCGGCTGAAGCAGCCCAGGCTGTGGACAGCTTATACGTCCAAAGCAACGGCATCTAGACCTTACATTGCGCATGCACACGCATGCACGTGCGTACATGCACAGCAAAGACACGCACGCGCCGACGTGCACACGCACATGCACACACAGGCACTTGAATGTGTACATCAATCTTCTTTCTGTGAGCACGCGCACGATGCATGCACATACACGCATGCACATACAAGCACACACGCATACGCACGCACATACGTATATGCACACACACATGTACAGGCAGTTAACAATTTGACATTCACAATTGCGTTTTTGTGAGCATGCACAGCGCATGCACGCACGGGCACACGCCATACGCATATGCGTTGTGCATACATACATGCACACAGGATTTGAACTTGCACATCCATGCTATTGTATTGTAAGCAAACACATGGATGCACGCGCATCCACTCACACACGCATTTACATATACACGCAGCATGCGCATGCACACAACGTATGCACGCATACACCCACCACACGCACAAGTGCTCCTGAGCAACATGAAACTGCTCCCTGTGCTGCTTCTGCTGCTGCTGTTGCTGCTGCAGGTTGCATGCTGGCATGCTGCTGCTGCTGCAGGTGGCATGCTGGCATGCTGCAACTCTTGCTGCTGCTGCATGCTCTTGAGGGAGATTGGCCTCCCTCTCATCATCACTTTAGCAAGCACCCCGAGCAGAGCAACCCAGAGGAACACTTCCAGAGGGGGTTCCTCCTTCCTGTTCCTCCCCCCCTTTTCTCTTCCTGCCCGGGCCTCCTCTACAGCATCATCGAATTTTCTCCGGGCAGCCCGGAATGTAATATATATTTTATTACGGGCGTCCCGGAGCCA
>Ga0307945_1002195_pt1 | contig 15711 bp, 16 predicted proteins | sample OrgLakmetagen228_FD_201818 | JGI IMG/M metagenome (GOLD analysis project Ga0307945, IMG submission 201818) | Saline water microbial communities from Organic Lake, Antarctica - #228 | ecosystem: Environmental > Aquatic > Non-marine Saline and Alkaline > Saline | place: Antarctica: Organic Lake...
TCTCTCTCTCTCTCTCTCTCTCTCTCTCTCTCTCTCTCTCTCTCTCTCTCTCTCTCTCTCTCTCTCTCTCTCTCTCACACACACACACACACACATGCACACACAAACATACACACGCATATACACACACATACACACACACATACACACACATGTTTTGTCACATACCTTGAAAAATGTCTGCTGCATCTGATCGTATTTGAGTAATCCAAATGGCCAAGCTGTCTGATTGCGTCAACCTGATGCTTTCCAGGAGCTCAGGCCAGACATGAAACCAGATACCCTTAATGGATCAACTCTGATGCAAAGATATGTCGGAGGCAGCCTCGTGCGTGAAGTCGTTTATGAGGAGCTCGTCATTTTGCAGAGTCAGGTCAGTTGCATAAGCCTTTGTGCTGTGGTGCGCGCTTTTGTCATGCTGTCTGGTGTGAGAGGATTGAGACGGATAGAGGCATATGGACAGAATGACATATTTACATCCAACCTCATGAAAAAGCTCAATGAGAAAGTTCCTTGTGTCCAGGAATTTATGTGTTAACCATTGTCTACACTGGGACTCCTCCGCTTTCTGCAGTGGAGAGAGAGGCAGTGCCCTTCTGTGTCCTACCCTAACTGATGCGGAGATGTTTTACCCCCTCAGATGCTCCTGGCTGTAAATGCATATTTTCAGATTTTACCCCAACCTAATGTTCTAGCAACTGAACAAGCAACCATACACCCCACCTAACCACACTTGCACGCGCTAGGTGATCAATTCCGTTGAAGCATGATGCGCCATGTTTTGACCGACGCACCCCAGTCCAACCTCGCTCACAACTATTGCAGGCAATGGAGGCGATTGAGTCCAGTGACGGCCTGCTTGGTGGACACTCAGATCCATCCATGGCACAGGTGCGTCCAAGTCTCAAGTAACGCCAATTGACGCAACCTGTGCCCATGTGTAATTTTGTAGCTCATGCTGCAGCATAATCCTCTTTTTGGCCTCTTTTGTGCATCGTACTTAAGCTCGCGCTCATACTAGCATGTGCAGACAAGTCTGTTTCAAAACCTAATAATGCTCGCTGCTTCAGGCCCTGCAAGACCTACACACACGCGTGACGCAGCGGCTGGGCGTCGATGATTTCCGCCAGCTGGTAAGCTTTCTGTGATCTTGAATCCCATGCGTGATCTCCTTCTGTCAGGTGCGCACACACCTGAATTTTTGATTACGTCACTGTTCCTGTCTTACTGTGCGTCTGATGTTAGCCCCTTCTCCCTTGACACCCCCCTTCTTGATATCCCCTCATTTTGGCTATGCACGACGCAACAAACCATGCACTCCGCTGTATATCATATTGTGTATCTGGTCTCAGTCCTCTCTTCCTTTTGACACCCCCCTTCTTGGCATCCCTCTTGCTTCAGCGTGTCTGTGACTGCTAACTTTTGTGCACGTGGCAAGTGTACTTCACATATCGGGCAGCTTGTGCCAGTGACTGCACACTTTTGCGGACTTTACATGTGAAGCAACATGTGTCTTCCGATTGCTGGTCCTGGGTCCTAGCTGCTCCAGGAGAGATTAGTGTTGTTTGCCAACACCTTATACACACACCAAACTTTAACCGCTGTCAACTAATATTTTGCACAACCCTTCTGGACAAGTGGACTTCACCTCGTGCATGGGGTTGGCCAGAACCATATACGTTATAGACGGTATTTTGGGCAAGGAAATCACCCAAATATACTGTTGTGTACGGTGCATATACATGGTTCTGGCTGACTCTATTCATGCAGCATCTCTGGCTGCTCCTCTGCCTGTGCGGTTGCAGAATTTAGAGCCAGACCTGGCGTGGCCATTTCCCTCAGACGCTGAGCCTTCTTCTGCACAGTCAGCTGAAGGCATGGCTGCACAGAGGCAGCTGTCACAGCAGGTAAGGTTACAAGGGAGGGCATGCATGTGTGTGTCCCCCTGGTGGAGAGGAAAAGCGACAAGGATTGTGCGTGTGTATGTGTGCGTGTGCGTGTGCGATTGTGTGTGCGTGTGCGTGTGTGTGCGTGTGCGTGTGCGTGTGCGTGTGTGTGTGTGCGTGTGTGTGTGTGTGTGTGTGTGAGAGAGTGTGAGTGTGAGTGAAAGCAGAGTGCAAATTTTCTTTAGGTTGAAATGCTGTTGGCTTTTACTGCAGTATCTGTTGGTTGAAGTATGGGATAGTTCTGCCAGGTAAGTAGCAGTTTGTGCATGTAAAGGACATGTTAAGGCCGGTTCTTGACCATTTGTTGCCCCTTAAATAGCTGCAAAGTTTAGATGCAGAAGAGGTGGATATTAAGAAGAGGCGACAGCATCAGGGCAGGTTTGTCTCGACCTTCAGTTTTGAGAGGCAAACACAGAGGCTTAACCGCGGGCATAATTCATCCATTTTTGATTCATTCATTCATTGATCTTTCATTCATTAACAGCGGGCATCATTTCCCAAGTCAAATTGTTCTGGGTTCTTTCAAGATTGATACTCGCCCCGTATCTGGACAGACACCAGCTCTTCTTGCAGTCATGCACGTAGGCACACAAATATATTCACACATACCAACACCAACACCAACATGACAGGCCACTCCAGGGAGGCAATCCCTCATCACCTTCATAGCGCAAGATGCGATGCTGACAGAGATGTTGGACGAGCAGGCCCTGGGTATGGTGGTAGCCAAGCACAGGTACGATCAGGAGCTATGGATGACGCTAGATCTATAACGATATAACAATATGATTCCGATTCAACTTTTTCGAGATGCTGAAAGTTCTCCATGAACGTCGGTTGTTAGGTACTATGGTTTACGCGACGCTAGATCTAGGCACTCTAGTTTGCGTGCAGTTAAAAAGGCCTAACAGAGATCAATTTAGTTACTTTGATTGACTCTTGAGTTTGGCAGGGCACCCATGTGCGCCTCCCCGCTTGGCATCATCATCACCACTACGTTTTGTTGGTACGCTGGTACACCACATAACTCCTGCATGTGGTATTCAGGCCTACTCAAAGACGCTCCCCTGTCCAGATGCACCACCACCACATACAGACGAAACGACACAGCCATCCGCTCACGTATTGGCGTATACACATATGAACACACTTCCTCTTTTGCACGCCGGCTCAAAGACGCCTCCTCGCTTATTAAATGCATCACCATCTACAGGCAACACCTGAAAACCGCTCGCTCGCTCAAGGTCTTGCGCACCCTCACTCCTTTGCATCACTACAGGTGAAATTCAAACCATCCGCTTGCCTATTGTCACGCACGCCCCCCTCTTTTGCTTCATAACCCCCTGCAGGCAAAAGTTGGAGACCATCCGCTTAATCAGGGGTACCTTTGCAGCGGCAGTGGCAGACGACACAGAGAGCAGCGAGGTTAGCAGCGAAGGCACAAAAGCCACCACCCCCCCAGAAGACCTTGACAAGCTCCAACAATCTGCCCAGCAGCTGCAGTTCTTGGCCACCCTTAGTGTGGTATTCTTAAGCAGCTGGGGTGGAGGTGAAGGAGGACAGAGAGCAGATGCAGAGCAGCAGCAGCTCCAACAGCAAAAAATTACAGACGACCAGGTGGCACGTCTTGCACAGATATTAGGCAATCTGCAGCGTCCGCCGCTTGACGAAGCTAACACGCAGGTGTGTGTGTGTGTAAGTTTTAGGTGTTTGTGTTTGTATGTGGCTCGTTAGTAGGCAGGTGCGGTTCATCGTTGTGGTTTACTGCTAGTTGCGTCTCTTTCTTGTAGATAGAGCACATGTGTGTGTATAAGTTTTAGGTGTTTGTGTTTGTATGTGGCTCGTTAGTAGGCAGGTGCGGTGCATCGTTGTGGTCTACTGCAAGTTGCGTCTCTTTCTTGTAGATGGAGCAAAAACACTTTATGACCACTCCCTACTCATTAACGCAGGGCGTGGCGGCTTCGATTATCGACGCCCTTGCCAGCACAGAGACAAGCTTGCTTGAAGGTGGGCCCCTTCCTAATTGACAGCATGCACGCCTTGCAGGAACGCTGTCAAGTGTTTGCAACAAGCGTTTTGGATACTCACCTAGCTTGTAACTGCTCCCTTGTGCCAGCAACTCCTCCCTTGTGCCAGCATCTGCTAGCCTGTGCCAGCATCTGCTCCCTTGTGCCAGCATCTGCTCCCTTGTGCCAGCATCTGCTCTCTTGTGCCAGCAACTGATCCCTTGTGCCAGCAGCTGCTAGCCTGTGCCAGCAACTGATCCCTTGTGCCAGCAGCTGCTAGCCTGTGCCAGCAACTGCTCCCTTGTGCCAGCATGCACAAGCTGAAAGAGCGATGCCAAGCTTTTGTCGCAAGGCATTCGGTATAGAACTGCATGTAAGGTGCCTAGTTGCTGCAGCAAGTTATTCGATTTGGTAGTCACATCGCTCGTACTTGGGTAGTCACTTAGCTCGTACCTGGGCCAGACTGCAATGACATAAGTTGGTGGAGTATCAATGATATGTTCCATCACTGTTTAGACATAAGTCTGGGCCTCAGAAGTGCTCAAAGGTCAGCTCACGCATCAATGATTTGGGCAGGCTGTTCAATGTAAGGTGCTGATCTGTAGGTGCTGCTGTTGCTGCTGACCTGCAGGTGCTACTTCCTCTCTGCTGAGACAGAGCAGCGTGCAGCCTGCCGTTCGGGAGCACCTCCTGTCGTGGCTGGGCAGTGTCCTGGACACAGCAGCTGCTACGCAACCAAGCAGTGAGGATGGACGTGCGCCCGCCGTCAGTGAGGAGCAGCTAGCCAACTGCTGCGTGCAAGGGGCTGCTGCAATGGGAACCACACTGCAGGGTAGGTGGCAACCAATTGTTAATTTAGGTCAGTTGTAAATCTAGGGTATTTTAGGGAAGTAATCTAGGGTTAATAATCTAGGGAATTTACCCTAGGCTAGTTGTTAATCTAGGCCAGTATTTGTTTGCTTTCGTGACGATTTAGGCGGGCGTGATTTAGGCGGAAGTTTGCGTGGGCATGGTTTAAGCCAAGCCTAGCCAAAAGTTGCTGCTCCGTCGTTGTCTTATTACCTGTACCTCGTTCTTTCATGTTTGCTTTCGATGGCAGAAATTGTGAACGATTGGGGCGACATGATATAGCAAGAGCACGCTTGCAGGGGCACATTTGTGCGTGCAAGCTAAGGATTGCACTGACCTGTAATGCTTTGCAAATCTGTCTAGAAAAGGCTGCTCCCTTGTAATAGAGGCAGTACACGATCAGCCATTTTTATACCAAAGAGGCAACTCTTGATTAGCAGGAGCGATGCATAGTTGACTGCGATATAATGAAAGAGAGTCGCCTTTCTGCATATGATTGCGAATTTGCAGAGGGGGCTATCTGGGGAAATGTCCATCATGTTCCCTATCTGCATCCATAAGGCAGCCATTCACTGACTCTTCATCCAATTGGGACATTTTCTGCCTTCAATTGAAGCTGGCATTAGAAGCTACACAAGGATGTGCTTGGATTTATGTGGGTCGCTCTGTTTGCAAACGGCAGGGCTTCAAGCTTAAACTGACCACCAAAACCCTAATACAGAGGCTTTTCATGGTAAAACAGCATGTGTTGGCCTACATACCCAACCACTTCACCGTTTCACTCCATTTTTTGGCAGTGATTTTCATTTTCATTTCAAACATCACTCAATTTGGTGCTCTGGCTGGTCAAATAAAGCACAAGACTGCTCAAGAAGTAGAGTTCATGCCGCAGCCGATTAGGCATAAGCCCCTCAATTGGCAACTTTGAAACTTTGTTGCTCTGATGCTGTATTGCTGCACATCTGGGAACCAAGTTTTACAGTTGCCAATGAGGGGGCCCACATTCTGGGAACAATTGGAAAACACCCTCATTTGCGGGGTCAGATAGACCCCTCTGGCGAACTTGAGAAATTCTTGCCAAAAGCCGTTGATCATACACAGCACTAATAATATTATGTCTCTACGGCTGTGGCCAATGCTATAAATAAGCAACTCATGGCTGCCAGGGTGCTAAAAGAACTGAGTTTGGGCCTGAAAGCTTTGCGTCTCACCACTCGCCCGATCCTGCCCTAGCTCCCTGATCTTCAGCTCAATAGCTCAGGGACTTTGACATCTCCTTGAAGTAATTTGTACACCCTTACATTAAATCACTTGGAATGATGGGGTGCAGTTCTTGAAAATCACATGTGCAGAAGACGGCTGAGCTTGCTCCGGTTGTGCCTCCTACTGCCTGCTTATGCTCGCTCACTTTTATGTCTTGCTCAGATTAGATGGCACATGCATGCTGCTGAAAAAAAGTAGCTTAAATGACAAAGCCTTCTAATGGCTCTGTCTTCTACTGCCTGCTCACACTCAGGTTCAGCTCAGATGGTACACGACACACATGCGGGAGACAAAGAAACAAGAGTGACTGAAGCTCCTCTCACACACACATACACACACACACACGAGTGACTGAAGCTGCTCCTGGTTCTGTCTCTTACTACTGCTCAAACTCATTTACCCGCTTGGTCTAGATCAAATGGCACACAACACACATGCTGGAGACAAAGATGACGCTCAAGTGACAGAACCTGTTAATGTGTCTATGTTTTCCTCCCTGCTCAAACTTTTTTCACCCTGTGTAGATCTAGTCCAAGTGACAAACAGCACACAAGCTGAAGATGAAGAAGGTGACCCAGTGGCTGAGCTTGCTGCCATGGTGTGCCGTCAGTGGGGCATGCCAAGCTTTGATGCTTTCGGCCACGGCTCATTGCAGCGCCTCCTACAGCTCTGGGAAAAAGAGGACCAAATGCCCCAGGGTGACCAACGTCCACCGTTTTTTGCTGAGCCGCTGCTCAAGGTGTGCTTGCTCGTGTTCTTTGCTGTGCTACATTGTGTGTGCTACATTGTGTATGTGTATGTGCTAATTTGTGTTTTTGCTGTGCTACATCGTGTGTGCTACATCGTGTGCTACATTGTGTGTGTGCTAATTTGTGTTCTTTGCTGTGTTACGTTGTGTGTGCTACATCGTGTTTGCTACATTGTGTATGTGCAAATTTGTGTGTGCTACTTTTTGTTCTTTGCTGGGCTACATCGTGTGTGCTTCATCATGTGTGGTACATTGTGTGTGTGCTATTTTTTGTTCTTTGCTGTGCTACGTCGTGTGTGCTACATCATGTGTGCTACATCGTGTGTGCTACATTGCTACATTGTGTGTGCTACATCGTGTGTGCTACATTGTGTTAATTTGTGTTCTTTGCTGTGCTACATCGTGTGTGCTACATTGTGCGTGCTAAGCGTTTTCTTTGCTGTGCTACATTGCGTGTGCAACATTGTGTGTGTGCTACATCCTGCTACATTGTGCGTGCTACATCGTGTCTACTATATCATGTTCTTTGCTGTGCTACATCATGTAATAGGGTGCAGCCCCAATTTGAAATACCCAAGTTATATTCTTCTGCAAAACAGCAGTTCCCCCACCAGGTAATTGCCCTCACTACCAGCACTGCTTTTGTAGTCACTGCTTAACGAAATTGCAGGGAAGCAGGTTAACTTGTGTTTCCACTGAATTTCCTCATTTCACATCAATCCTTTTGACAGACACGGTGGAAGATGTGCAGCAAAGAAGCTTTGTGTGTCACAAGCACAAGCAAACCTTAAACCGCACACACACACATGCACGCAAGCTCATGATTTAATGGTACGACTGTACAGGGCATTGAGGCAGGGGCATCTGCGAGCGGTAGGAGGCATCTGCAGGCACAGCTCCAGTCAGTTGCAAAGGGAGGACAAGGTCCTGCTTTTGCAGCAGATGGCGAGCTCCTTCCTGTCGTCCCTCAATTGCGTGATGCACACCAGTTTGGGGCGCTGACTGCACTCCACCCGGAGGTGTCCACTGAAGAGGTTGTGAGCAAGGTGAGCAGTGTTTCTTTAGACATGGAGTAGCCCATGCTTTAGCAGGTCGCTCCCCTTTCGAACAGGCAGAAATAAGCTTAGTTTCCGAGCTCCTACCATGCATTCACACTATTACTTCTCCCTGTTTACCTGTAACTGTTAGTCCACCCTGTTACTTGTTTATTTACCCTATTACTTCACCCTGTTCACCTGTTACTTTTACTCCACCCTGTTACTTGTTTATTTACTCTATTACTTCTCCCTGTATACCTGTTCCTATTACTCCACCCTGTTACTTAAATAATCCTGCATACCATATTTTCTGTTAGCCAGAAAAGTACCCTATACAGCAAGCTGTTTGCCCAAGTTGGATTTAAATCATGCTCTCATTCCGTTTGGCTTGCTGGCTGATTCTTTTAGGACTCATTTCATAAAGTATTGAAACAGCCCTACAACTACAAGGTCCTTGCGGTCCGTTCAGCATGAGCAACTTCCCTCCACCTCCATGCAGGTATTGGGTCAGAGCCAGGCAGATGCTGGTGCGTCTCAACCTGCAGTACTGTTGCTGCCTGCATCAGGAGGAGGTGGAGGGAGGCAAGCTGTGATTAAGGTGGACACAAGTGCTGACGCGGTGGGACTGGAACGGGCAGTTGCTGCTGGAGATGGTGCAGGTGTGTGTGTGTGTGTGTGTGTGTGTGTGTGTGTGTGTGTCTTTAAGGTGGACACAAGTGCTGACGCGGTGGAGCTGGAACAGGCAGTCGCTGCTGGAGATGGTGCAGGGGTGTTTGCACGCGTGTGTCCTTGTGCTGTATCCATGTGTGTCTATTTTGTCGCTCGTTTGTGTGTTCATACGTGTAGTATGTACCTGTGTGTACTTTTTTGCACGTATGGCAGCTAAAATATGCGTCGTAAGAGCGCAAAGCAAGCTGCTATATGTACAAAACACTAGGGCTTAGTTCTCTGCAGTTCAGCACCTGTCTTAAAACCCCAGTCCCTCAAATCACGTGTGCTCATTCTTTTGCTGCGTCCTCCCCTTCCGCAGAAGCGACAGCTCAGCTTATCGGGATGATTGTAATGTATCGAGGGGTGCAGCATCTCCCCATCAGCCTCCTCCAGGTAACCGTTTTCTGCATGTTTGAAAAATTAGGCAGGGAAATGTTAACGAGTGCTCCCAATTTACAAGGTACATATGGATGGGTTCTGTCAATATGCAGTCCCGCCTTGGAAACTTGTGACCTGTCGGCAATTGCTGCTATACTTTGTTGATGGGTGCAATGCAACAAACAAGGTTTGCAAAAGCTCTGCTACAGAGTTTGCGTAATGAAGGTTGTAAGCTTTCTGGCCTTGACAATGTAATCATGCAGCCCCCTCATGGACTGCATGCAATTTGTAGACATTGTTGATCGTTTGCAAACGTGTGTCGATTGTCAATTAGGAAAGACTCGACACTAGTGCTCAACCCACCCAGTTTTCCCCCAATTTGTGAACTGACAATTGATGCTTGTCAATTGTTTTCTGTGCAGGAGGTTGTAGAGGCCGGTCTGTCTGCTTGGCTGGATGCTACTCCTGCGCAGTACGTCCCAGGGATGTACACATTGTCAGTGCTTTCAGCACTGCCTGCGTCTTTCATGAGGAGGGGCGTTTTGGATCTGCTGCTACCCCCCAAGCTGTTGCTCAGTGGTGAAGTGCAGGGCGCTTGCAAGCTGGCGGTGCGTTGTCATCATGGCATTGATTCATGTCTGTGTCAAACTGCGCTTGCTATAATTGTAGGGTTGTCCAGGATTTCTAGGAAAGATTGTTTGAGGTGCAATCCCAGGTAGCTTAGAAGCTCGGTGCCTGGTTTAGCCAACACACCCCTTGAGTGAGAAAGTCTTAATTAAAAGTTAAGAACATAGCTGAATCAGGCAGATGCAGGTCTCAGCATATGAAGAAAACACAAGGACTTTGTTCCAAGGTCGCGATTTATTAATGTGCTCCTTTTATCGAATAACAACACCGTGCTACTAATCTCATGCTCAGACTTCATGCAGACTCATGCTCAGACTTAATGCAGACTCATGCTCAGACTTAATGCAGACTCATGCTCAGACTCATGCTTAAACTTCATGCAGACTCATGCTCAGACTTCAAGCAGACTCAAGCTCAGACTCATGCTCAGACTCATGCTCAGACTCATGCCCAGAAAGTTGTTTTTGGCTATAAAGCTTGTTGCCGCACACCACTGCTCCTCAGGATCTGGCCCCGGAATCCGTCAAAGCTTCTCCCAGTTTGTCGTCCCAACCACCCCATGACCTCCTGCTAGCTCGCCTCCAAGCATCTGCTCTATTTTCCAGCCAGCACATGCGTGCAGTCCTGCATCAGGCCGGACTTGTGTTGGGGGTGAAAGCGTGGGTTGATGACCTCGTGCGCTTGTGGAGTGAAAGGGAGAAGAAAGGCTTGCCGCAGGGGGAGGAGCGGCAGCGCCAACAAGACCAGGGAGGTGCGCCACAAGGGAAAGAGCAGCAACAGGAAGAAGAAAGGCCTCAGGAGCAGCAGCGGCGGCAGGTGGAGGGCCGGATCACGCAGCCCGCACAGAGATCTGAAAGCGCTGCAGACGGCTGGGTGCCACAAGCGTCTGATCATGGGTTTGCTGTCCCAACGGAGGGGCAAGAAGCGGAGTGTCGTGCTGTGATTGAGCAGATTCGAACGCGCGTGTATGGTGAGTCGGAGTTGCTGCTGTTTATGAACCAGTTGTCATGCAGGTCTGGGTGAAGCAGGGAAGACTGGATATTGCTTGATCTGGGCCTGCTTGTGTTATATCGCACATTTCTCATTTGCTACGTCAGACTTGCGCATGTTCATTTGTGCTTTTTTTGTGTGCTTGCATTTGTTCAAAAGGGAGGGTGCTCAGTAGGCCCTCTCACGTGACCTCAGCAATTGCATCTGTAAATCGTCAAGACAGGCTGTATGGGCAGCTCTTATCCTCTCACTTACCCACATATGATGCCTAACAAACCACAGGTATTGGACTTGAAAGCACTCTGACAGATGACATGATGGAAGTCTTACAGAAAGCGAGGCAGAGGACTCAGGTGACCGACCATATGTGTGTTGTACCATTCTGCTCGTTTTTGAACACACATTTAGCATTGATGTGTTGAGAACAAATATCGATTTGCGCAGGCTCTTGCATGACTATGAGTAGGGTGGGCCAGAACCATATATTTATACGTATTTACGGTGTACATACGGTTTTATAAGCAGGGAGATCACCATACATACGGTCATATACGGTGTGTATATACGGTTTTGGCCAACCCTGACTATGAGTTGAGTGCTCGTATGAATCAGATTCCCTTTCAGTGCATCCTCCAACTTCATTTGTACACCATTACATTTTGCAATAAGCATTCTGGGTGTTTTAAATTATGAATCCGGAGTGTGCCGCAACTCCAATAAATTCATGCAATAACCCACCACCAAGCACCCCCCAGTATTGACCCTACTGTAATAGATTTAGGTAATAACTCACCACTAAGCACCCAGCGCACACTTACACACACACACACACCAGGGAAATCCTGTCAATCGTTCTTGATCTCAGGGTTATAAACTTGGATTCTTAAACTTTAGATATGCCGTCCAAAAGGTCAAGTCCTTATGCCCTCCTGACCTTTGTATCGCTTCAAATGCATGTAGCAAGCTAAATCATGTGTATCTAGCAAGCTATTCAGTGACACACATCAACAGCCTCGTATTCCATCCTACATGCACGCAGCGCTCATGTCAGCAGCTAGCAGAGAAGCTCTACAGCAGTAGGATTCACCTGGTAAGCACTGGCCTTCACACACACACGCACACACACACACACACACACACGTTGTGAACCCCTGGGACATTGGAGGTTCGGTATGAAATATAGCTGAGGGAACTGTATAAAGAGTGTTAGTCTATTAAAATGGGGCCGCATTTTAATTATACATGCCTAACCGATTTGTGCGCTTTTACACCAATCAATGTAAGAAGCATGCATGTAACACAATTGTTGCAGGTGTACGAGCTGATCCAGAACGCAGATGACTGTGACTATGCCCCGGAAGTGATTCCTGCTCTGAGCATCAGCGGGGCAACCTCGCCAAGCGCATTGCTTGTTGCATCAAACGAGAAAGGATTCAGGTGTGTGCAAGTGCTGGTTGCGTGTAGGGAGGTGCATGCAAAGGGCTCAGATGTGTGCGTGTGTGCGTGCAGTCCGCAAAGTAAGTGCGAGGTGTCACTATAACCGTCAGCAGTTGCTACATCAGGGCACATGTGCATCTATCACTGACCCTTCTGAAGGCAATGCATGAATCATTTAATGCAGCCAAATTCGTTTTCTTTGGACGCATTTGCAGGGATGCAGACGTGCGTTCCCTGTCGGAGATTGCCTCAAGCACCAAAGCGCTGGAGACTGGCGACAAGCAAAAGACCGGCGAAAAGGGACTGGGCTTCAAAAGCGTCTTTACAATCTCTGGTAAGAAAGGATCAACATCGATAAGCGCGCCTGGTATTACTACAGCAGCAATCTTGGTTCTAATTTTGTGATGCTATTGCTCCTATATCAATCAAGGCTGCGCTTAGTTTCTCCCTTTTTGGCCAAGTGTTGCAATTTACATTCTGCTGCTGCAACACACACTACTTCACTTCTTCCTCCTGCCACATAGACGCGCCTGCCGTCTACTCCTCTGGCTTTCGATTTGCGTTTGACAAGAACCATCCCACGGGCCTTGGTTACGGTGAGGACAGCAGCGATACTGCGTCTAGCGCATGTGTTCGCCCTGTATGCTATCTAACAAGGTTCCGTCGCTCTCCGCACGTATGCTTCTTTGTAACGGTTAGAAACATCGGTCGAGCAAACACTGGCGCATGGCGTTGCTGGCTGAGTGGTGTCACTCACACATGCACTAACATACAAACTCACACGCATACATATACGCGCAGTCTTGCCCACCTGGGTCGACCAACCATACCAGGGACCACTTCCAATGCTTCTGACGGGCGGCCCCATCAGCACGCTCATACACTTACCTGCAAACAGCAGCTTTGTGGGCGACCAGGGTGAGAGACCACGTAACCACTTTCTTAACATACTTTGAAATACAAAGAAGATTACAGATATTTCAATGATACTTATCATAATATATTCTAATTGTATATACTATGTATATATCATATAGCATCTGACACACCATGCAAATTTTGCTGGAAACGAGTCGGTTTAGTACGCTAAAGATTGCATCGTGGAACTTGTGCGTTTCCAAATCACCGACTCTTTATTTATCCCTTATGGAATAGCAAGACTGTGTCTCATGAGCCAAACGTGTCTGGAGTGAAATTTATCTGCTGTTGGATAACAGAGTAGTATTGAAATCAGACCATTTCCTCGATTGTGATGACGCAGTGCCTTCAAATTTAACCTTGTTGGTGGTTTAACACCAAAACACTCACACACACATGCACATACACACACATGTACACACAGGGCCAACAGAGGAATGGGTCACTTTTTTGATCGAGATAAACAAGCAGATGGGTGACGCAAGGTGGGATATCTTCCCCAAACAATAAGGATGGAGAATGTTCCACCCGTTAATAGGGTTGATCTAGCGTCATTTTCTCAAAACCAGATTCAACGTCTGGGTCACAAAGACTTAAGTTTCAGGCGTCCGTGAAATAGCGGGAATGTTTGACGCAGGTTCACGCGATCATGATGGCGCACTGACGTCAAAGCCTCAAACATATACAGCTTTGGTGGCTTCCTGGCTAACACATGTTTTTCTTGTACCGTATGTACATGTACCCCTCCCCCCCAAATAATATTTTACGAGAACAACTTGATCATTGCTACCCCCACAAACCCGTAATATCCTTGCAAGATCTAGAAGGTTGCTGTAAATAAATGTTTTATAAAACTGCCACCCCTAAAAAACGTCAAGTAAGGGCGGTAACATTGTTTACGTATAGTAAAGTATGTAGTTTCATCCTGGCCAGACGTTTACTTACTGCAGATTCACCACCTGTTTTGCATATGCAGGGTCCTCCTTTTCCTGAGGCGACTGTCCGCTCTTTCCTTCAGCAGTGACCTTGGATCACGACAGACCATCAGAAAGCTGGACAGGTGCAATAGACCTTAACCCTGTTTTGACACGTCCTAAGTTTTGTGTACTCTGTGCACTACTACCATGTTGAGTGTGTTGGTAAGGAGAATATGGTCCAACATTCTAAAGAACATGCTTGACGAAACAACCTCTGTAGTTATTGTCTTTTGTTTGCTAGCTGAGTAGGAGCATGTCAAACCGACGAGGTTGAACTTTGTGACTCTGTCCACAGGGGTGGGAGCATTGTTGAGCTTCAGCAGGTGTCAGAGAGCGCAGGGGGTGGTGTGTCTTCACAGTCCCAGCAGTACTTGATTGGCAGCCACCAGCTTGACAGCCCTCCAATTCTGCGGGACGGCAGGTAAAGCAAGGAATCAGAGATTAGGTCACCTAGAATCACTAAGAAAAGGGCTATACAATGCAGAAACGACCTCCGTGCAGGCAGGGTACTCTTTCATCAAAAAGGAAGAGGTCTATCGGCTATCAGTACCGATCAGATTGATTCTTTCTCCCTCTTGTGCCTTCTGCTCAATGGCTCACCCTCGTTTCAAGCAACAGCAATTGCCAACTGCTTGAGTGCATCTGTTAATGTCTCGTTGCTTTTTTCTTGCTTTTGCAGGTCGGTATCTCAAACAGTGGTGTCAGTGGCATTCCCTTTTGGGCCTGCATCAGCATCAACAGATGCTGTATCTGCGCAAGCACCTGCGGGTTTGGTGTACGCTTTCCTGCCGATCAGTGGGGTCTTTGGCTTGCCGTTCGAACTCCAGGTCAGAAGTGAATGATCATGGTTTGCCTTGCACTTTCAATTTTTCTGCCTTGTGTAGAGGAGGCAAGTGTTAATTGTAAGGGAATGGGCATGTTTGTGATCTGCTTTGTATGCCCTTGCTTACTACTTACACACTTTTTGGCTCCCAGACAATAAACCGAAGAGAAAATATAAGTGGGGGTTTCAAACCATGCCACGCTCTTGCTCTTGTACCACTTGAAATACTGCAAGTGTATAAGCATGACTAGCTTGAATCACTCATGCTGCAACACAAGCGTAAACTCTGTGCTTATTTTGCAAATGGACCAAAGCTCCCCAAATCCCTTTAATTATCTGCAACCAGTCTCTTTGATTTTTAATGGAATAGTTTTTACAAGCTCAAACCCATCCTCGCGCAGGCGGACTGGCTGCTGACCTCAAGCCGCGAGAGCTTTCAAGCTGCCTCCAGTTGGAACCTTTTGCTCAGGGAGGCGGTGCCTGATGCATTTGTTGCAGCAGTGCAACGCGCTCAACAGACTCGTGGCGCAATGCAGCTGTTGTGGATGCACAGTGTGCCGTCAGTAGCAACGGTGGAAGGTGGGCTCAGATTTCACAAGTGTGTAGTGCCTCCATTGCGCAGTGTGCCGTCATTAGCGATGTGGAAGGTAGGCGCAGGGTCTTGCAAACGCGCGCACACACACACACACACACGCACAAACATACATTCACACGTTCAATATTAAGTACAGCATATACATGGCCAGCGCAAGGAAAAAATGAGAGGACGGCATGTTAGGTAATAGCTATTGAAGTTTTTGCAAAGATATAGGTACCTTGCAAGATCTGGGTGATTACATGTCCAATCATTTAAATGTGGCTTTGTTCTCTCTCTCTCTCTCTCTATCTATCTATCTATCTATCTCTCTCTCTCCCTCCCTCTCTCTCTCTCACTCTCTCTCTCTCTCTCTCTCGCTCACACACACTCTCTCTCTCTCTCTCTCTCTCACACGAGCGCACGG
>Ga0307945_1002201_pt1 | contig 15682 bp, 14 predicted proteins | sample OrgLakmetagen228_FD_201818 | JGI IMG/M metagenome (GOLD analysis project Ga0307945, IMG submission 201818) | Saline water microbial communities from Organic Lake, Antarctica - #228 | ecosystem: Environmental > Aquatic > Non-marine Saline and Alkaline > Saline | place: Antarctica: Organic Lake...
CCCTTTCAGTGGCGTTGCAGCAGCTTGTTTTAAGCAAGCATTGCCAGTGGTAGGTGCGGTTGCAGACGTCACAAATGTACATGTCTTTAAAAGGTGGGGAGAGGTATGGAGATTCATGTCCTAGATGGTACGAGCAAATTTCCAGAGGGGGCTAACGGAGGAAATACCTGAAAATGTGCATTTTTGCATTCAGAAGGAAGACAATCACAGAAACTTCATCCGATCGACACTATTTTAGTACGGAAGTGTAGCTGGTATTGAAATCTACCCGAGCGTTATGGACCAAAGCGCATCAACGAATCAGTTCATGCGCTGAGCCCTATGCTTTGCAGTGACGGTAAATTAAATGAAATTGCTCCATATCCAACATACTATGAATTCGTGGTTGTGTAGTGTGGGATTAAGATTAGTGGGCGATCTAACTAGGGGCTCGTTCTCATAGGTTGAGCAGCCATTCCAGGTTGAATGCCTTTGTAATCCAAACTAAACTAAACTAACTAGGGGCTAAGACCTGTGAGAAATATGGTGCGTGCCACAGCAAAATATGCTCTATGCGTTGCTTCAGCCGTCGACTTTACACCTTTTACTTTTATACATTGTTGAATTCCATCTTGTACGCCTTTTCCTTGCCGTGTAAGTAACACATTTCAAAATTGCGAATTTTTCCGTACAGAGAAGAGGGAAAATATGTTACAAAGCTTTGCAGCTCATGCCTGCAATCCATGTTGAACTGGTATCAAAACATACTATACTCTTCATAACACACTCACATGATCTGGCAAAACGTATATAAAACATAGCACGCTCACATCATGCAATCTGCACGGCTAGGCAGGGCATGCATCAGGTTCTCTGTAGGTGTGGGAAAGGGCTCTCTCAGCGGCGGTGGTCGCATGTCAATTAGAACCATCACTGCAATTAATGCGGGCAGCCCCATGACAGCAACCAAAAAGCCAGCCACCACTAATGACAGGACGGCAAGGAGGGAGGCGGTAGGATCTTGCCTGCAATGTGGCAATCAAGGTAAACTGTTAACACGGTTGTGAGCGAGCAAGTTGAACAGGCTTGAGAAGCGTAGCAGTCAAAGGTAAGGTTAGCGTAGCAGTCAAAGCTTGCAAGCACAAATGTAGCGCTCTACAGCTAAGCGTACGAGCCAGGGTGTGCGAATTGTTGTAGTGCCATTGGTACATGGAAGCAGCGGCATTTAAATTGCTGTACGCTGAGCAGCGAAGGAGTCTACCAAGCTTCACATTTGAAACACAACAGAAGCACAAGAGGTAGACGTACAGATTGAGTGACCAATGCTGGTACACCAAAAAGTGAAGCCAGCTATGACAGTGGCACAAACAATGAGAGAATGAGGCTAACCATGACAGTGGTACAAACAACGATAGAGTGAGGCACACATCATTGATACTTCTGACAGCTGACCACAGTAAGGCCTTGAATGCAAAGGACATACACACACGCATTATTGATACTTCCGCCAGCTGACCACGGCAGGCTGATTGCATAGAAGGCTGTATTCTAAACAGCATAAGAAGCGGGGGGCATCAGGTACTCTCTGTTTTAAGAAGCATTCAATTCTTGACCTACCAAGTGATAAGGGCATGTAGGCGCTCCAGGGATGTGGCCAGCGAATCCAGAATGTTTTGGGTCTGCGTGCATGTGTGTGTGTGTGCAAGGTTTCGCTCCTACACTTGTACTAAGTGCAAGCATTCCTTTTTCTTTTTTCAATTATTAAATCTAGCATGGTTTGGTTCATTCAGTCGTTCTGGCATTATGCTGTAGCAGGTTTCATGGGATACACAGACACAGAATGGAGAGCTGTGCGCAAAAGACACACGCCCTTGCCAGGCACAATTGTATTTTGTAACATCACACCCCCATAGAGCTTGATTGGTGTGCAATCACAGGATGTTGAAAAAATTCGATCAGGGACTTGTGCAGCCCTCTTAAAAAAGCAATAGCTGATGGTGCGCGGTAAGTTGGTGCTGAGAACGCAAGGGTCCGATTGTACTGCGTTCCCTAGAGCTGAGGCAAGAGCCTCAATGGTGAGTGTGCAAAGCTAACCTGAAGTGGATAGGCATCATACAGCACCCCCTTTGAAATAAAGCAAGAGGGAAAAAGGTATCACTGACAAAAAATGCGTACTCCATATCCTCTCGACCCTGGACAAGCCACTCAATCCTGAGTGAATGCGCAACCCTGAACAAGCTTACGCTACCCTGAGTGAACGCACAACTTTAGACAAGCCCCTAAATTCTGAGTGAACGCACAACTTTAGACAAGCCACTAAATCCTGAGTGAACACGCAACCCAGAGCATCTCATTTGCTCAAGCCCTGCACCCACCATGAGCATGAAACGCATGAGGCCCTCATACTGCGCACGCATCGAAGCAAGCGGGTCCAAAGGTACCTCCAATGAAGCCTGTGCGGCATTGCCGTCCAAGGGAGAAAGCAGCGCTTGATCCTCTGCGTACATTCAACACACTCGCGAGTGCTCAGTGCGCTGCGCATGCGTGTGCGCTTCCTACACTGTCACGCCCGATCGTTGGCAGCGACGAATTGTGTGACAGAGCAGTTTTAGTAGATGTGCTGAGTTTTATACTTTGCAGTGACAGTTATTTGATCTGACAACGCGCATGCACTCCTCATGGGCACCAATGCCGTTGTAAGCAGCAAGCAGTGTTCCGTCCTCTGCATGCGTTCAACCGTATGTACATACATTCAATCATATGTACATGCATTTAATCATAGGTACTGATGCGCTGCCTGCGCGTGCGTACCTTCTGTGTGGACGTTTCATAACTGCGGGCAAAAGTAAGCTTTGTTTGTGTGTACACTTTCAATGTGCATCGTACTTGTGTGCCTTCTTGCTTGTAAGTGAAACGTTGGAGTTGCTTAGCAATGGCGCAACCATCCCAAGAAATCAAATTGAGGCACATGCCAGTTGATTGTAGGTGAAACGATTGAGTTGCTTAGCAATGGCACAACCATTCCGAGAAATCAAATTGAGGCACATGCCAGTTGATTGTAGGTGACACGTTGGAGTTGCTTAGCAATGGCACAACCATCCCAAGAAATCAAATTGCGGCACATGCCAGTTAATTGTCACCTGGCGCATGCCTAATACTTACGTCCGACCTCCTGTGGCTGCATGCGTCAACCGCCACAGGGGAACTGCAGCTAACCTAAAACAATCAGAGCACGCGCAAATCATTCACCTTTCGGTGCACCGCCCCGTCTTATAAGTCACACCCCTTACAATGCACTCTCTTCTCTGCACTCTCTTATAAGTCACACCCCTCACAGTGCACCACCCCCTCTTATAAGTCACACCCTTTCCTATTAAACCATCTATCCTGTTATCCTATTTAATAAGTCACACCCTTTCCTGTTATCCCTTATAAGTCACACCCCTTCCTGTTATCCTGTTGCATCTCTTTTTGATCACGTCACATGTGCCAGCCCACATGGGGCAGCCTCACTTGCACACACACACACAATCCTGTCACGTATGCCAGCCCACATGGGGCAGCCTCACTTGCCTGCTCCAGACAGGACACACAACCGCTTCATAAACACTTCGACACGTACACACCTGCCTCGCAAAAAAACACACATGCACGCACACACGCCAACACGCATAGACACATACACACACGCACACACACCTGTCCCTGCTTCTGCCACGGTGCTGGCCTCCTCCACGCGTCCTCCCCCGCCTGCCTGCAGCCCTTGCACATACGCAACAGCATACCTCTTGGCGTGCTCCCCCACCTCTCTAAGCTCCTCCCACCACTTGACTCGCCTCGGGCGGCTCTGGCCCATTGCCAAACCCACACCCACACCACCCCGCAGACCCACACCACTGTCGTGTTTCACGCCACTGCCATGGTGGTGTTGCCCCTGCTGCTGGGAGGGGGGTGCGTCGGGAGACCTCTCGACACTGCCCCAAGGAAGCCAGCCTCCTTGGCCTAGCTGCCTGGAGGTGGCATTGGCTGGTCCAGCAGTAACTCCCCTGCCGCCCCTAACACCATCTGTAGGCACATTGACGCCGCCAGTGCCAGTGCTAACGCCAGTGCCAGTGCTAACGCCAGTGCCAGTGCCAGTGCCAGTGCCAGTGCTAACGCCAGTGCCAGTGCCAGCGCCAGTGCTAACGCCAGCGCCAGTGCCAGTGCCAGTGCTAACGCCAGCGCCAGTGATAGTGCCAGTGCCAGTGCCAGTGCCAGCGCCAGTGCCAGTGCCAGTGCCAGTGCCAGTGCCAGTGCCAGCAGCAGCGGGAGAGGAAGCAAATGCAGCTCCAGAGCCAGCACAAGATGCAGCTGCAGGAGAAGAGGCAGCAGGGGCTGGGGCAAGGGCAGCCCTGTCAGCAGACGCAGCGGGGCCTTGGCCGTGGGTATTTGAAGAAGAGCTAATGTGGGATGGCTTGATGTTGATGGGGGGCGAGGCTCGAGCGTGGGTGGAAGGGGAGAGGAAGTTGGCCAAAAGACAGGTCTCCTGAGCTGGATCAGGCGCGACTGAAGGTGAAGTTGATGACGCGCCTGTCGTTCCTGATGGCGTATCTGCTGCTGATTTAACCGTGCCCTTTGAGCCCTCACCTGCACCACCTACACCTACACCCCCGCCCACCATGCCGCCTTCTACTGACGACTGAATACCTGCCTCACACCCCACAGGTACTCCTGACCCTCCAAAACCATTACCCCCCTGCCTCGGACTGCGCGCCCCCTCCCGTTCTTCAACACCACACACCTCCTGCACACACTGCTGAGCGTAGTAGTTGCTGAGTGCACGTGGGCCCTCGAACCACACGCCACCACTCTCGTCGGCCGATTGCGCTGCAGCACCCACACCCCCAAAGCCCTCAAACTCCGTCTCCTGCTGCTGCTGCTGCTGCTGCTGCTGCTGCTCCTGTCCTGGCAACACTCCTTCGACAGACGCATTTGTACTGCCAAAGCTGGGCTGCGTACCAAACAGCGCTTCGGATCCCATTGCCTCAGCACCACTGCCACTTCCTCCACCACCTCCTCCGCCAGCACTGCCCGCTCCCGGCATCGTCCCACCTCCACCGCCAGCACTACTGCTAGCCCTTGGGCGCAGTACACTGAAGCTGGGGCGTGCGCTCACACACGCGCTGGGCGGACCTGGTTTAGTGTGAGTGTGTGTGTGTGTGTTTGTTTGTATTTGTTTGTATTTGTTTGCATATGTGTGTGTGTGTGCGTGTGTGTGCGTGTGTTTGTGTTTGTGTGTGTGGGAGAGAAATAGGTATTGTTTGTAAAGTAAGGCTCTTGTTACAATGACTGAGCGGCATCAAAAAGAACCAGGCTTAAAACGTACACACACACGCACGCACACACACACACACAAACACACACACACACACGCACGCACACACACAAACCTTTTTTTAAACCGCGTCGCGCGCGTACGTAAATTCTTTTTTAAAACGTGCGCGCGCGTCGATAAAAAAAAAATCGTAATTTTTTTTCGCGACGCGCGCGTTCGTTTTTCCTACGCGACGCGCGCGCGCGGCGCGAACGTCGACGGCGCGAAAAACGTCGGACAAAAACACACACAAACGCACACACTCACACACACACACGCATAAACACACACAAACGCACACATTCACCCACACTCATCCACACACACACATACACGCCTCATCTTTCATCCTCTCACTCCTCGAGCTCCCTGCCCCCAAATCAAAAACACACATTGATAGCGACCTTTTGATTAAGCTCTGCACCTGTTGGTGCGGTTTGTTGAGAAAGCGCATCCACGTTTACTGTAGTGGGTAGGAATATGGATTCACACACAACCAATCCCACACTCAACCCACGCAATCTCACCCGAAACATTCAGCGACATAAGCATACTTTGTTGTTGCGGTTGAGGCAGACGAGGCCGGTTGGCCAGGACATTTGTTTACACTTGTCTGGGTAGCAGAGAAGGGAGGAGCACAGAAAAAAGGAAGGCAGGCACACACAGACACACAGCCCAGTGACAATGGACACAACCAGCTTCACACAAGTTGGTGCCGTTGGGTTGTACTAGGCTGGTTGTCCAGTGTATGCACCCTCTACTGGTTTGGGTCGTGTAGGAGGGGCATACTGTACCCACCCCAGACTTTCTGTAAGGTCCTTGTAGCTCCCAGTGCGTGTGGCAGACACTTGCAGCTCCCCACTTGCAGCTCCCAGTGCATGTGGGAGATGATCCCACACGCACTCACACACAAGACCCTTGCCGACACAAGCAGCGTCACACCTGTTGGAGCGGCTGGCGCAGACGAGGCTGGTTGACCAGGGTGTGCGATATTATTTGTGTGGGTCACAAGGGAGGGCGGCTGTGTGGCTTCAGTAGCGTCGTCGGTGAGATCCAGCAGCATGGGAGGGGGGTGCAGTGCGCTGCTGCTGTCCATGTGCACGTACAGCTGCAAGAGGAGGTGGGAAGCAGGTTTTTAAATGGGTAGCATTGTGCTGGTTCAAGTCCAAAAGGGTCCATGTGCACGTACAGTTGCAAGAGGAGTTGGGAAGCAGGTATTAGCGCGGGTAGCGTTGTGCTGGTTCAAGTTCAAAAGGGTCCATGTGCACGTACAGCTGCAAAAGGAGGTGGGAAGCAGGTATTTGAATGGGTAGCGTTGTGCTGGTTCAAGTTCAAAAGGTGGTGAAGCAATGTGGTGGGTGGGAAGCAAGCTAGGAAGAAGTGCTGCAGTGCTGCCCATCTGCACGTACAGCTGCAATAGCAGTGGGAATGAAGTAGGGTGAGCCTGTATTGATGACAGGGACAAGGCGGAAGGCAAATTAAAAAGATGTTGCTTTCGCAATAGGGCATGGCTCTGATGCAGCTCTCCAATATCGTTCACCCCGTTACGGCAGCTCATAAACTTAAATCTAACTCAACTAACTTAAACTAACTTAGACCAAAAACAAACTTGAAAAGAGGCTACTCGTGGTTCAAGCTAGAGCGCCACAGAGGAGTGCAATGTTACCCTAAGAGGGTAAATCTGTGACAAGAGTGTGAATGTTGCAAATAAAAGAGCAAGCCACAGCACACACGCACACACAAAATACACACACACAAACAAGCACACACACATACACATACACACACACAAAACACACGTACACAAACACAAGCACACATGTGCACCTCCCTCCATTCACGCTCCCTTTTAACCATACCACAGTGACCCTACACCCTGCACGCATCCTCCACGCCCTCTGTACGTACACCCTATATAGGTATACCCTTCCGCCCAAACGCACACACGCCTGATGATACGCGCAACCCCACGCACATGTCCACCCACCTTGAGGTACATCATGTAAGCGGCGATCATGAAGCATGCGGCAGCAAAGGCGAGCGATGGGGCGCATGCACAGGCCACTACCATGGCTGCCACGACAGAGGACATGAGAGGGTGCTGCCAGCTTTGGACCTGTGTGTGTGTAAATGTGTGCGTGTTTGGATGTGTGTGTGTTTGTGTTTGTGTGGACATGTATGTGTTGAGTGGGTGTATGTTGGTCAGCGCTGTTGTGCAGTTGCAATATGTGTATGAACAGTGTGTGCATGTGTGTGCGATATGTATGTGTAAATATTGAGAACGTGAGTACATACACAGTTGTGTGTGTGTGTGTGCGTGTGTGTGTGTGTGTGTGTGCGCGCGTGTGCGAGTGTGTGAGGGAGGGTCAGTGTGTGGTTTGTGATTCATGCTTGTACGCGCAGGAAGGGGTCAGAGTGAGGCGCATGTGTCTTCTCATGACCAGCTGTACATCAAGCTTCAAATGTTAAATTCTACTTCTAAAACAACCTGCTGCACTTGCAAAAAATAAAGAACTAGTCCTAATCTGCTTCACCAACTAGCTTTAAAACATCCTGTTACACCTGCATAACATGAAAGAAAAAGGAATAAATTACGCAGCCAGTGATGGTCACACCCCATAATATAGTTTTGATCCATACTATAATTTTGATACGGATTACCATCTCTTGAATTACCAGGCACAACCTACTTAATGAGCGCAGTGTGTGCATGCCTATGCCAGAGGTAGTCAAGGAAAAGAAGAAACTGAGGTACTGAATTTCAGGGACCATAATATATCAATGGGGACCAGGAAGGCAGCAGGCTTGACCTGGAAAATGAGGCAAGATAGGGACACCCTATCTCAAGGTGTTACACGGATATGCTCTGAAGTAAAAAGCAATATACATCCTATACCATCCTCGACCACAATTTCAGGTGAAACCAATTCTACTCAGTTGTAGAAAAGGAGCTTCATGCTATGTTTACCTTAGGGAGCTTGCAACGAGATAACGAGATAGCCAACACGGAAAGCAGTCATCACACAAACCCAACAGTTTATTTGCAGCCTGGGTGCTCCTACCTTTTTCCACCAACATCTACCTATACTGCCTACCTTCTTCCACCAAGCCAGCAAAGGCTGCACCGCTCCCACGGCCCTTGCCAGCCGTTTCCAGTTCTGTTGCGTGCGGCTGTTCATGTGTGTGTGTGTGTGTGTGTGTGTGTGTGTGTGTGTGTGTGTATGTATGCACCTGTGTGTGTGATACGTACAATTGTACAATTGTATACTGGCAGACCGACAGTTCAACGTTTGCAAGACAATCAGGGCACAGCGACACCTTGACTGAGGCACCACACTCCGGTGTGTGTGTGTGTGTGCGTGTGTGTGTGTGTGTGTGCGCGTGTGTGCCTGTGTGTGTGTGCATGCCTGTTTTGGAGTGCGCACCTGAGCACAAACTCCTGGCGCCCGTCGTCGATAAGACGTCTAGCAGCAGAGGGGGGCACCGCGGGAGTGACACTGGAAGATAGCCATCTACATCCGAAAATAGTGTTGTTACCCATGTGGTGTTGTGGTGAGTGCGTTGTGTTGGGGGAGGGGTAGGGTGCAAGGAACAAGGAGAAAAAAAATTTGAAGGCAAGCAAGAGGCAAGAGAAGAGCGAGAGTGAGGGTGTGCGGGTGGTTGTGGGGTCGCACATTCATATATCATATGTGTAGTGTTAGAGCATGCATGAGAGCTCAGGGTGGCTCTGCGTGACAACAGGATGCAAGCACGAACATGCACGAGAGCCCAGGGTGGCTGTGAGTAATATCTGGATGCAAGCACGCACATGCACGAGAGCCCAGGGTGGCTGTGAGTAATATCTGGATGCAAGCATGCACATGCACGAGAGCCCAGGGTGGCTGTGAGTAATATCTGGATGCAAGCACGAACATGCATGAGATCTCAGGGTGGCTGTGAGCAATATCTGGATGCAAGCACATACATGCACGAAAGCCCAGGGTGGCTGTGAGTAATAACAGGATGCAAGCACGCACATGCACGAGAGCCCAGGGTGGCTGTGAGTAATAACAGGATGCAAGCACGCACATGCACGAGAGCTCCCAGGGTGGCTGTGAGTAATATCTGGATGCAAGCACAAAGGCAGCGGCACAGTAATCAGCAGTTTTGCTTGCTTTGGTAGTATAAATACTGCATATTGTGCTGATGAGAGTAGGAACTCAGAGAATCTGAAGGTGACGACACAAGTTTAGGGGGTTTTAGAACCCTTGCCCACCTTTGTAAGTAGCCTCTTAAGCTTTATAAGATGTATGCAGTATAACAGGTGTAAAAAAAGACGTCCAAGTCTGAGATACCGGTCTGTATATTTGGACAGTACATGTATCGTTACAATAGGTGATTTAACAGGTTTGACCGACAACGTGCAGGGCCAGGGGAATCAAAAAATTTGAAAACAAGTTTGCAGCAACAGAAGGGGTTTGGTGATGAGCTATAGCACACACGCCACACACACACACACACACACACACACACACACACACACACACACACACACACACAAATACACAGAGAGAGAGAGAGAGAGAGAGAGAGAGAGAGAGAGAGAGAGAGAGAGAGAGAGAGAAAGAAAGAGAGAGAGGGAGAGAGAGAGAGAGAGAGAGAGGAGAGAGAGAGAGAGAGAAAGAGAGAGAGAGAGAGAGAGACAGATGCGCCTCTCACCCTAGCAGCAGCAGCGGGAGGTACTCTACACACACCATAACGGATAACTTACTTGCCCTAGCAATAGAGAAGATGTTTGAGATATTTTACTCTTTGCACAGCACTCAAAGATGTACCTCTCACCCTAGCAACAGACAGATTCCAAATGCAACGTACAACCTACACTGCACACACACACACCACTCACGGATGCACCCCTCTCTCACCCTAGCATGATGCGTGTCGCCCTTTGCTGCAATTCATCTGCGCTGACTTGCAGCTCCTTGCACCCTAAGTAAGGACTGTGCAGGTCATCTCCTGCACACACACATACAGTACCTAACACTGTTTGATTGCACGTGCGTGCGTCTGAAATGCATGGGTGACTTGATGGTACGTTACATGTAAGGGCTGTGCAGGTCATCTCCTGCACACAAACAACTTATTGCACATGATAAGCAGTATGCCAACGCGTACATTTCATAAGCAGTATGCCAACGCGTACATTTCATAAGCAGTATACCAACACGTGCATTTCATAAGCAGTATACCAACGCACACATTTCATAAGCAGTATACCAACGCACACATTTCATAAGCAGTATGGCAGCGCGTACATTTCATAAGCAGTATGCCAACGCGTGCATTTCATAAGCAGTATGCCAACACGTGCATTTCATAAGCAGTATGCCAACGCGTGCATTTCATAAGCAGTATGCCAACGCGTGCATTTCATAAGCAGTATGCCAACGCGTGCATTTCATAAGCAGTATACCAACGCGTACATTTCATAAGCAGTATACCAACGCGTACATTTCATAAGCAGTATGCCAACACGTACATTTCATAAGCAGTATGCCAACGCGTGCATTTCATACGCAGTATGGCAGCGCGTACATTGCACATAATAACAATATGTACATTGATATGCTAATAATAGTATGTACCAGTGTTGTTCAATTCGGGGTTCGGTCAAAAGTTCGGGTTTGTGAACTTTCACGCATTTTAACAAACCCTTAACATGCCGTTCGTTATCTATTAAAAGTCTGTTGATCTTTATGCCTAATTTTCGAACTTTTAGGCCCAAATTTGCAGCCTAAATGCAGGAAAGAGCCTTAGATGGCCATCAAACGTTCTGATTTTTTCTTATAATATATTATATACATGTAAGTCAATACAAGCATGTTTTGGACGAGTATGACCATGGAAACCAGCAAAATCCTCCATTTTCGAAATTGCACATCGAACTGCTCAAACAACGAGGGTTCTAGAACTTTCACGAGCTTTATCGGACCCCTGCTCCCAAAATAATTGAACTGAACAACCCTGATATGTACATTGCACATGATCAGCAATATGCCAACGCATACAATTCATAATGCACCTCGAACCGCTTCTAGACATGCTTAAGAGGTACCGGTTCCGGACAGATGAGTTTGCAGTAGTCAGGCTAGCCACTTAAGCTGCTACATACAAAAACAGAAAAGTTTCCAGCACAAGCACCCACTTGTAGCAAGAGCAACCTTACGTTTACTTTACGCTGGCTGATCCAGCAATGCCTATCAGCCCAAGATATGTGGCTGCCGGTTACCCCCCTTTGTGAACCCTTTGTGACCCCTTATAGCAAAAACACAGGCTTGTAAGTGCAAGCGGATGCACGATGAGGAATGAAGAGGCAAAGAAAGCATAACATTGAGAAAAGTAAACAAGCGTGTCACACAAACACACCTGCGGAAGCGCCCATCTGCAGGAGGAGCACAGGCTCGTAGGTGTGAGGAGACGCATATGCAGTCAGCACCGGCCACAGGCCAGCAGGGTGTGTGATCTGCAACGACCAGAAATCAATCGAAAAGACTTTCCATCATTGGGTCTTTGGGTTCAGTAACTTTTGGCAGTTATGGTTGGTAAGCTTAGGTAACTGGTATGCAAAGGAAAGAGGGCCCTGCAGAGGAACCAGCTTTGCTTCACCGCTACCCTAGACACAGTGGAACACTTGAACTCCAGTTCTTGGAGTGAAGCAAAGTGATATCTCTCACATCACTCTTGCTTCTTATCTGTGTTCCTCCCCAGTTTCTCGATCTTTTTATTTACTTGGTCCTCTCAACTGCTATTCCTTCTTAGTTTGAGATTAAATTTTCTACCTTTCTATTTATTTATATTTATATATTATATACGTTTTCCCTTTTTCTGGGCAGTTGTGAGGAATTAATTTCCTTAGCATTTGTGAACCGGACTTGTAAATAATCCACTGCCATCTCACAATGCGAACGTAATATAACTCCCTGAGGAGCTTTGTAGCTACAAGTGAGGATGCAGCTCATCCTGTGTGGACAAGCCCCCTATGGAATAGGTGGTATGTATGATAAGTGGTATGTATGATAGGGGGTATGTATGAAAAATGAGGATGCAGCTCATCCTGTGTGGACAGGCCCCCTATGCGCACTTTCGCTCTGAGCTTTTAGCTCACAATAATTAGAGGTAATTCACAGATTTGATGCTTAATATTCATGTGATGTTGAGTAACAGCAACAACTGATTATCTCTGTTTCAAATTTCAAGGATACACGCTATTTTACCAAGAGTGTGAGGTTGGCGTGCCCAACCACTGTAGGGCCCTTGTTCTGCTGCCTTTCAGACAGCAGAGGCAGAGAAACCATGGCATGCACGCCACCCCCTTGTGCGCCTGCGTGTATTTAAAACGAGGTTATGACTGTTCCAATGTTCATGAGGGACAACAGTTATGAGGTTCTCGGTCATGGCAGCAGAGACCTAGTGGAGTCCTACTCACATGAATGTGCATTTAAGCGTGATAGGCTCAATAGCGTGTTGCGATGCCTCAAATGCTCACAACAGGTGACCCCCCCCCCCCCCCACCCACCCACCCACCCACACATACACACGCACAGACACACACACACACATACACACACACATACACACACACTCACACGCACGCACGCACACACATAAACACACACACAGACACACACGCACACACACGCACAACACAAACACACACACACACGCACGCACACACATATAAACACACACACAGACACACACAGACACACACATGCAAACACACACTTCTACCCATTCACACTCACAAGCACTAACAAGCAGCATAAACACCAACACCTACCCACCCACCCCCACACCCACCTGTTACTGTCCCCGCCCTCAGTGCCTGCAGCAGCAGAGCCTCAACAGAAGCGGCGGCTGCGGCAGAATAGCGTGCAGCCATGGACTGCTTCTTAACGGAAGGATGCCGGTCGCCACCTCTGATGGGCTGTGTGGGGTAAACAGAGTCACGAAAGGTAGCGGCCGGTGTGGGATTGATGGGCGCCGTAGCTGGAGCTGGATCTGACGACGCGGGGGTGGCTGCTGCAGCTGTTGAGGTACGGAATCGCATTTTGCCAAGCTGAGAAAGGTCTGGGTCAAAGGCGAAGGAAGAGGGGGGGAGGGGGGGAGTGTGGGAGGGGATGGTGCCGCCGCTGCTGCTGGGCAGGCCTATCACAGAGCGCATACCACTGAGCACCTGAGGTATGGAGTTAAGTGTGGTGTCTACTCAAGAGGTATGATTAATTTGATGGCATTTGCTAGTGCATGTGTGCAGGTGGATGTTATGCTAGGTATGTTAAGTAAACTAGTTATGTTAGGTATGCATGCTACCTAATAGGAACCCGTGGTTTGGAATGCAAATTGCATACTGAGTCAGTAGGGGTCAATATAAGGGGTAAGTATTGGGGTCAGCGATTCAGATGGCAGTGCATAGTATGCACCTGCAAACGCTAGTCATGCAGCAAAACGACTAGTCACTTTGCCTCATTGCCTGGTCCTGACTAGTCACTTTAGGTCCTGACTAGGTCCTGACTAGTCACTTTAAGTCCCGACTAGGTCCTGACTAGGTCCTGACTAGGTCTTGACTAGTCACTATAGGTCCTGACTTGGTCCTGACTAGGTCCTGACTAGTCACTTTAGGTCTTGAGTAGGTCCTGACTAGGTCCTGACTAGGTCCTGACTAGTCACTTTAGGTCCTGACTAGGTCCTGACCAGGTCCTGACTAGGTCCTGACTTGTCACTTTGCCTCATTGCCTGGTCCTTAAATGCGAGTGTACAAGTGTGAATGGGCTGCTCGATACAAAAAATGAGCCCAATAAACACCTGGGAACAAAGGTCAGAATAGTGGTCTACTTATAATAATAATAAGCTTAATGTACACAATAATAGTAGCTCAATAATATAATAAAATATAAGCTCAATAAACACCTGGGACAAAGGTCAGAATAGTGGGCTACTTATTTGTAATTAGCCCTGTGGGTCATCCGCACCTTTCAAGCATAAGTTGAGCTGACTTTTCGCCCGCAAACGGGGCAATGCTGGCATTAAATGAAACATTAATAAAAACGTACACCAGAAAAACTTTGAAAGGGTATGCACACCTTTTTCCCTGCAGCTGCAGCAATGCTGGCATCCGGGACACGTTGGAAGACAGCCAGGCTCAGGACCTGAAGACGATTAGTTGGCATCTGGCAGATGGGTTTTAACAACAATGTGATGTCAAAAGCAGCATACATCTTTGCATGAGAAAGGCACAATTATAAGGTGAGAGCTCACTGACACAAGGTGGGGTCATTCTTTGTTGTGGCACTTTTCACTGACACAAGGTGAGGTCATTGACACATTGAGGCACATTGAGGCACATTGAGGCACTTTTCACTGACACAAGGTGAGATCATTAATACATTGAGGCACATTGAGGCACTTTTCACTGACACAAGGTGAGGTCATTGACACATTGAGGCACATTGAGGCACATTGAGGCACTTTTCACTGACACAAGGTGAGCTCACTGACACTTTTTTGGCGATCATGCTTAATAAAACCAGCAGGAATAGAATTGCATGTGACGGAATGCATCTTGACATACGGTTCTATCACAAGAGCCTAAACGAATACATAGGGTATTCAAAACTATGCATGCACACACAAACATGCTGGCAAATAAGAATAGGCTGCAGTTGAGCACGTAGTTGCTAAGAGGGGGAAGTGTGTGCAACTAAGGCTCCTAATTAGAGAGCTGGAAAAACGACTGTGTGCAACTAAGGCTCCTATTTAGAGAGCTGGAAAACCGACATACTGTACACTTGCAACGTACAATTTAACAGCTAATTCACACACAGCATCACCACATCTGGCAGGACACCCCGCTGTAAAAACCAGCACCAACAAATTGATAGGTTGTAGGTTGCTTGACGGAAACAACGCGCCTGATTGTGAGAGGGTGTGTGAGGGGTCTTATTGCCGTAAAGCCAGCTCGTCCATGAATTGATAGTGCAGCACGGCCACACCTGATAAGGGTAGCCGTCTGTAAAAATTGCCCACCCTACAGCTGATGGCAATCTGCTTACCCTACAAATTGATAGCAGCCCACCAACCCTGTAATTTAAACGTACATAGCAACCTGTCCACTGTCCACCCTACAAACTATGATAGCACACATTACAGCCACACCTGAGAAGGTGCGTGAGGGGCAGCCTGCTTCAACATTTTTTGACTCCCTATGAATCAAACGCGCACAGCAAGCCACACCTGAGAAGGGTGCGTGAGGGGCAGCCTGCTGTGCCACCTCCAGGAGGGCGAGGATGAGCGCAGTCCAGTGGCGGGGAGGGG